>Ga0210406_10000024_pt1 | contig 245043 bp, 214 predicted proteins | sample IncBWC30MmetaG_FD_155454 | JGI IMG/M metagenome (GOLD analysis project Ga0210406, IMG submission 155454) | Forest soil microbial communities from Barre Woods Harvard Forest LTER site, Petersham, Massachusetts, United States - Inc-BW-C-30-M | ecosystem: Environmental > Terrestrial > Soil >... | reverse complement strand
CCACAGGCAGTCCGAAGAGTGGATATACCTTCGCGTATACGCCACAAGCGGATGCTGTCTCTAATTTCACCAATATCAGTTTCGCACTGCACGGCAATCCAGCTTCTCAAGGACAAACCGGCAACCGCTACTTCTACGCAGACGCGAGCGGTGTGATCCGCTTCAATCCTGCTGGAACGGCCGCCAGCACAGACACTCCGCTTCAGTAGTAAGTTGGCGAAGTACCTGGGGGAGGGTACCAGCCCAGAAAGAGACCGGGCAAAAACCCGGTCTCTTTCTTCAAATTAGAATCTCGCAAGCGGGAAGCATCATCGCCAACTCGGCCCTTTCTACAGGCATCGGCCATGCAGAAAAGCCTTACTTTGTTGTACCATGCGTATCTTGATCGTCGAGTCACGTGCCCTCGCAGGAAATAAGGTCTGGTTGACGCCTTTACCTCAAACCTGCGTGCGTAAGTGCTCACCCAAGTGCTCCTGGGTGAGCACTTGCTGGGCAGAAGGCCTATAAAGACCAGATGACCTCCACGACCTAACAGCGAGGCGTTCTTGTTCTGGAAGAACACAAGCTGTCAAAAAAACCTTCACGTTCCCTTTCGAAACGGACGACTCGGAACTGGGTGCATGCGCCGAGGCGCTACTCCCGCTGCTGAATGGCTTCAATATAACGAGAGATCTGATTCAGGTGTGAAAGGTCATGACCGGCCAGCAGTCGCAACATCACGCCCAGCGACTCCGGGCCGCGCTCATTGTGTTGCCCTGTGCGCTGCAAATCCTCCGGTGACGTTCGTCTCCACACTGCCAAATTGAACTGGCGCATCGTCCGAAAGATTTCGACAAGCTCCGACGGCTCACGCTCATTGTGCCGTAGCGCGGCCACCCACAAATCCTGCTTGGTGCCGAGAATAGTAGGGTCGTCCTCGCAAAGAATCAGCCTGAGGCGATACCCATACACCCATTCGCTATCCGTGAGATGGCCGACAACCTCGTTCGGCGTCCACTTCCCGTCAAATGGTCGAGTGCGAAGAACCGCCGCCGCATGCTTGCCCACAATATCGGCCAAGGTAGATGCCGTCTGCGCCAGCACCTCCAAAGGATCTCGGCCTGCCAAGAGGTTGAACATCTTCTCGCGATAAGCCTGTGGAGCGGAAACCCAGAGTCCCGCCTGTGCCGTGGTCATTGCTAACTCCTTCTTTTACGTGTGAAGCCTTTTACTCAATCCTTGTTCTGACGGGTCTGTCGAAGGACCAGAACTCCTATTATGGCTGGAGGACCATATTACAACCCACTGACTCCGTGCTATCCGAATCTTGCGCTCAAAGCAAATTTCTTCAGGGGAGTGGCGCACCTTGTTCTCGCTGACATGCAGCCTTCTTGGCAGTCTCGCCTCCGGGCTCTCGGCGCTGAAGGGGTCTTAGTACGCGCCTACTGTGTCTGATCGTGGCGAACAAAGTACTGCCACTTATCGACGTTCGCCGGAATCGCCAGATCGAAGAATCCTACCATCATCTCTTCGTACGTTTGCCCGCCCCAGCGCACCGTTTGTTCCGGATCGGGATTGTGCGGATTGTTCCTTGAGTTGTCGAACCATGCGATTGCCTGCAGCTTGGTACCGGCTTTCAGGAACCTGGGCTCAGCGAGCTTGTAGCTCATCTGCCAATGAAAGTGGTAGTTCACGCGAAGCAGCGTCTCCATCGTCCCATCCGCATGCACAATGTCGTATTCGAAGCGCTTGCCGCGAAGGTGCATGTGCGGGAAGAAGCTCAGCAGCGTTGCATCGTTCGGCAGTGTGCCGAAGACCTCTACACGAAAGTTGTCGGCCTGGGGAGGAATCACGAAGCTGTGGTTGGTGAGCTGCAGAGTAAGCACGCGCTGCTTTGGCGGTTGCTTCGCGAAAACGATAGCGATGCTCGTCTGATCGGTTGTAGCGTGGCCGTTTGTTGTGTAGTGCATCTGGAAGACCAGGTCCGACCCGGCGGGAATGCATTTTGCCATTCCGTTAGGCCACTGATCTGGCGAGCTGCCGGGAGCATAGACGAGCAGCATGTCGCTGTCGGTAAATAACGCCTGGTGGAGATCCTCGCCGGACGTCATGTCCGACGCGGAGAACGGGCGTCCAACCGGGGCATCGCGCAGCCACTTCGAGCCGGGCGGACGAATATACACCACGGCATGATGCACATGATCCCGGCTCGTCGGACGAATCTCGGAAGCTTGCACCCACTTGTCTCCGGTGAATCCCGTTGCCACGATCTCATAGGTGTACTCGACGTTGCCATGCGCAGGAATCGCCACCGGCTTCGGCATCCCGATCACCAGTTCCGGTTCGGGAATGTTCCAGCCGCGAGTCCAGTGCGGGATCGGCGGAGCGTCGTTTGCATTGCCGGAAGGCGCTCCAGCGTCAGCCCAGGACGCAATGGTGGCAATCTGTTCCGACCTAAGTGAGTTGTCGTTGGAAAAATGTCCAAAGCGCGGATCGGCGAACCACGGAGGCATCATCTTCGCGCTCGTCATCCGCTTCATTTTTTCCGCGTAGCCGTGCGCCTGCGCAAAAGTCACCAGCGGCATCGGCGCAATCTCGCCTCCGCGATGACACACCTGGCAATGCTGCTGCAGGATCGGCAGAACATCCTTGTAGAAGGTGGGAGGAGATGAGCCCGCCAGGACGGAGAAATGCAAACCGGGCGGGAGAGCGAAGATGAGAAGCGCTGCCACACTCGCTAGTCCTGCCCTCCGGAATCTCGCCCCAGCCACGAAAGGGTCCTCGCTCCTAAGACGAGCAACCCACATGCCGTGCCCGAGCATTGGCACAAGAGGTGGACAGCTCCGCATGATGGTAGAGCCAAGCTTATCCGATTGGACATCCCTCACTGCAGAAAACGGCCTTCAAGAAGTAACTGCACGTGCCACTTTGATGAGGAGGCCACGTAGTAGTTTGACTCTATCCGGCTGCCGTCGAGGTCATCTGACATGCCCTGAGGGCGTTTGCGCTGCCTTTTTGCTGATAGCGACATGCCGATTGTGGAGTTCTATGGAGCAGATCACGGCGGAGGCAGAGCGGGTTATGGAGAAAGCTGTGCCAACACTGGACGCAACGTGCGCAACAATTCCACTGTGCCGGCCGGCGCTTTTCGCCAGCGTTGCAAGGGATGTCTCAATCTGATGAAGCTGATCGGCGCAATCACTCAGCACCGTTGAAACAGCAGGACTATTCGGTGTGGACAAGGCAGTCTCGACTTAATGGGAGTTGACACAATTACATCAGAAAGTCACTACACGTGACGAGCAATTCGAGCGCCAAGGTGTGCCAGAGGTTTGCCTCGAAATCGCAGCAATCAATTAGCCAGCTCACCCGCCTTTCGGCGCTCGGGTGCCGCTCATGAACCGGAAGGACCCGAAACCTGGAATGACGTCCTGCTCGTGGATAATGGAAACTCTATTCACCCTCGGATCTTCTGGATGAAACGCAAAATCGAAACCTATCGCACCAATACTCCGCGCTTGCTGATCGTTGTTGTCCTAATCACGGTAGCCGCGTTTGCGCAACAGCCGAACCTGGTGTTGCGCGGCACCGTGAAAGGCGATCAGAACAACACGTACATTGAAGCCCCGTTCGAGGTCCCTGCGAACACGGCGAGGCTCACCGTTCGGTTTCACTACACCGGTAAAGAAGAGCGGACGACGCTCGATATCGGCATTCAGGATCCGCAGCGTTTCCGCGGATGGAGTGGAGGCAACAAGAGTTCGTTCACAATCAGCGCAACCGACGCCACTCCGTCGTATCTTTCGGGAGTAGTGCTGCCGGGGACGTGGAAGCTCTGGATCGGCGTGCCCAACATCAGGCAGAAGAGCGTGGCGTCGTATGAAGCCCAGATCTATTTCGAGCCGGCCGGAGTGGAGAAGGCTCCGGAAGGATTCTCAGAGACGCCCTTGCGCTCGAGTGCAGGATGGTATCGCGGTGATCTGCACATGCACTCCGCACACAGTGATGCTCAATGCAAGAGCCAGAATGGGAACAAGGTTCCTTGTCCCGTGTTTGTCACGCTTCAGGCTGCAACCGCTCGCGGGCTGGACTTCGTGGCGGTTACGGATCACAACACGGTCTCGCACTTCGACGCACTCCGAGAGTTGCAACCCTACTTCGATCGCTTGTTGCTGATTCCCGGGCGGGAGATTACCACCTTTGAGGGACACGCCAACCTCTACGGAAAGACTGAGTTTGTGGATTTTCGTGTTGGGTCCAGCTCGGTTCCCGATATGAGAAGTCTCCTGGTGCGCGATGGTCAGCGCGGTGCGCTCATCTCGATAAACCACCCTGGCGCGCCTACTGGAGAGGCGTGCATGGGCTGTGGGTGGCGTCCGAAGTCAGGAGAGATGAGCCTCATTGCCGCAGTGGAAGCTGTGAATGGGGGCGCGGAAGAGGGTCCGTATTCCGGAATTCCATTCTGGGAACAGCAAGTGAGCGCCGGTTACCGGCCCACCGCGATTGGTGGCAGCGATAATCACAACCCCGAACTCCCCCTGGACAAGCCTGGTTCGGTGGGGAGTCCTACAACCGTGGTGTATGCATCGGAGTTGTCGGTGGCGGGGATCCTGGCGGGGATCCGTTCAGGGCGCGTCTTCGTTGACCTGACCGCGTCCAAAGATCGTGTGCTCGACTTCAGCGCTCAGGCGGGGAGAGCCGGGGTCACAATGGGGGGTACGCTGCGCGCTGGTTCCGGCGAGATCGTCAGCCTGTCGGCTCACGTGCTCGCCTGCACGGGCTCGCAGTTGCGCATCCTGGTCGATGGCCAACCAGACGCTTCGATTCCGTTGGCCGCAATCATGTCGCCCGATCAGACTCTGGCTTTACAGTGGCACAGCGATGGCCACCGGCACTGGCTGCGCGCCGACGTTGTATCCCAATCCGGAAAATTAGAATTGCTCGGAAACCCCGTTTACGTTAACTACTGAGCAGTACCGGCGGCAGAAACAGTCGGGTCCTGCAGACAGCGCGGGCTTGATGTAATAGCGGCCTGGCGCCTCGCCCTTCTTGACTTTGAGCGGGGCCACAGCCGAGAGCGACTCTGCCACGACTTCTGCGAAGATGCTCCTTGTGCCTCCTTTCTTTTCGTGGTACCAGGGTAGTTGTGGGTAGTCAAACAGAATCGGTGCTCGTTTATCGGAAATCTGGAAGACAAGGGGCGAGCCGGCCGTGCAAGCGAAACAGATTCCCTGCTATTTCCCTGCTGATTCCCTGGTCAGTTGCAAATCGCCTGTGTTCATGCGGGTCTCGCGATCAGAAATTTTTTTCACGGGAAAAATTCCCTGCTATTTTCCCTGAGCAGGGAAAATGGAGACTAGGAGAACTTCGTCGCCCGCCAAAGCGTCCACGCACAAGCCACCAGCGAAATTCCGAGAATGACTACGAGAACGCTAAGCCAGTACAAATTCATGGAAATCGGAGGAACCGCTGCCTGGATCCCAAGCCAGATAAAGACACCCACCGCGGAAGCGATGATGAGGTAGTCCCACCAGCCTCGCTCCTTCCGGCGCTCCTCGGCCTGCCCGCGGAATTCAGCTAGCACTCTGTCGTAATTCAGTTTGTAGCGATTGCACTCGGCTAGAACCGCCTCGCTCGTCGAAGAGTGCTCGCCTTGTCCAGCCACAGCCGAACTGATCGACAACGCCCCAAGCACCATAACGACAGAGCCGGCAATGACCAGGATCTTGTGCGTGAAATCCGCGTGCGCCAGTTCTCCAAAGACCAACGCACCCCAGGCCAGACCCCAAAGCTGGTTCGTGTTCGACAGTGGGATACCGCGGCCGATTCCGAGATACTTCACCGCGAATTGCTGGAGCAGGTCGCCGATTACCCAGACGAATCCGCCCAGGAACAACCAGAAGAGCATGGGCCTTACCTCGGGCGAATGGAAGACCGGAGAATTAGTTCCGCCATCCAGAGCGAGGACCAGAGAAATCATGGTCCCCAGTTCACCCAACGTGAATGCGGTTACAAACGAGAGCGGATTCATGCCGCTGATGTAAGCCTTGCGATACGGCACGTACATCGTGCCCCAAAGCAAGCTAGCCCCCGCAGCAGCAATAATTCCGCGGACCGCCGCATGGGGAGTGGTGATCCCGCCCTGGATCGTGCTGAATCCGAGGAGAATTGCTGCAATCACAATGGCGATCGCGCCCAGCAGAACCTTCGCAATAGTTCCGCGATCAGCGCCGCGCAACTCTCCAAACAACGCCCATCCCCAAAATATCCCGATCAAGGAGTTTGCGTTCCACAACGGAAATGCGATAGCGAGTCCAACATCGCGAATCGCAAACACAGTGAGCGTGTTCGCCACTGCCCACAAGGCGCCAGCGACCAGAGCCCAGATGATCAAGTGCTTCTTTTCCATCAGATCGGAAACCACAGAGCGAGTGCCCTTGATCAGTGTAGGAAAGGTCCATCGCGCGGTGAAAACTCCGGCAACCATGCACAACGAAATAGCAAACGGAGATAGTCCAGAGTTGACGAGCTTTGTCGGAGCCTCGGCCGCGCCGAGCCATACACCGGCTCCGAGTCCGCAAATCACGCCGAGGCTGTGGAACGATGCGATTCGTTGAGAGGTATGCGGTTGTGTCGCTGTGCTCATATGTTTGAGGTAAACCCGTGCTCCGCTGTACTGGGAACGCAGATGATGGAGATCAATGCAGTTTCACCAGAAGAGCCACTCCAACTAAGAGGACAACGACGGGCACTAAGAAGTGGATGTCAGTAACAATTGCCTTTGCAACCTCCAAAACGCTCATTTCGCTACGCATGGTTCTCCTTCACGAAAAGAACAGCACGCCAATGTATGGATCAATCACGATCATGTCAATCACAGCCGCGTTGGCGCGCAACTCGATGAATCAAAAGCCTCGGCTGTCGCTTTCGATATCGATTTTTCGATATTGATATATAGTGCGGCCCAGCGAACGCACCATCTTTTTACAAGTTTTTTACCATCATTTACAGCCATTTCGCACGTCGTCCGCTTGATCCAAGTATGTTTTTGACAGATCTTGAGGGACCGTACGAAAGCTGACGGGGTTTTTCGATGAAGAAACCGTTTTGGAATGCACGCACTCGGATGCTACTTACGCTTGAGCTGGTGGCTCTTCCAGCAGCGGCGCTTGTGATATTCAGCGTGCTGCACCTCAAGTCGATCCAACGCGACCGCGCGGTCGAGGCCGCCTTCCAGCGCGACTTTCAGCAGATGCTGGCGATCTCCGAAAAGCGGCTCACAGAACGCGCTTACGAGATGGCGGATGGAGCGAGGCATAAATTCCCCTGTCCTGGAGCGCCGAATGCAGGCCAGGAACTCGAAAAAATCCTCGCTGAGAATCCTTGGGCTGCTCACGTCTTTATCTATGACAAGCTGACAGGAACGCTGGTTCGGTCTCAATCCGGAAAGATGGAGGATCCCGAGACGCACCCGGAAGGCACAAAGCTGCAGAACGAAGTGCAGATCTGGTTCAACATCGAGGCAGAGATGTTCTTGACGAAGCTCCGCAAGATGCAGCTTAAGGGCGAGAAACCGTACTTCGCCTTCTCATACCCGACCTTGAAGGGTGAGAAACATCCGTATCAAAACGTGGTTGTATTCCCCATCGATGCCGCGGGTAAAGATCGCATCACCCTAGGCGGCATCTGTTTCGATTCTGTTTATCTGCAGCGTGAATTCTTTCCAGACACTCTGAAATCCATCATGGCAGATACCGAAGCCGATGCTGGGCGTGATAGTTCCCACCCAAAGATCGGGATCATGCTCCATCAATATAGAGATTGGGAGTCCCTGGCCGCGTCCCCGGCATGGGACGGTGGGGAACCAGAAGTCGAGCGCAAACTTGAAGGCGCGTTTCCCGAGCTGGTACTGGCCATCAAATACCAGGGCACAACCATCCAGGCGATTTCGGAGCGTTTCCTAAAGACGAGCTACATCATCCTCGGCAGTATTTCGCTGTTGCTTCTCAGTGGACTGTATTTCACTTATCGCAGCGTGAACAAGGCTATGGAACTGGCGAAGTTGAAATCTGACATCGTTTCGAATGTCTCCCACGAGCTGCGCACGCCATTGTCCCTGATTCGCCTCTACGCTGAAACTCTGGAGTTGGGACGCATACCCGAACAGACGAAGCAGCTCGAGTACTACAAAATAATCCGCAAGGAGAGCGAGCGGCTTACTGCGCTCATCAATAACATTCTCGACTTCTCGCGTATTGAAGCCGGCAAGAAGGAATACGAGTTTCGCGACACCGATCTCTCGTCGCTGGTGCGCAGCACGCTCGATGCTTACCGTTACCAGATCGAGCAGAATGGGTTTACCTACGAGGAGTACATCACTGACGAGTTGCCGCCTGTGCGAGTCGATCGCGAGGCGATCGCGCGTTCGCTTCTGAACCTCGTAAACAATGCGATCAAGTATTCAAATCAGGAAAAGTACCTGGCCGTTAGTCTTTATCGATCCAATGGATCGGTGAAGCTGGATGTTGTCGATCATGGAATCGGAATACCCCGGGCGGAACAACACAAAGTCTTCGACAAGTTCTATCGAGTGTGCGACCCGCTCTGCCACGAGAACAAGGGAAGCGGTCTCGGACTGTCTCTAGTGCGGCATATTGTTCAGGCGCACGGAGGAGAGGTTTCGGTCGAGAGCACGTCGGGTAAAGGAAGCAAGTTCTCGATCGTTCTGCCGCTTCAGGCAGCAATCAAGCCTGCTCAGACGGCAGGGACTGCAAGCGAACAGGTACATACGGTGGGGGCATGACCAAAATACTGATAGTTGAAGACGAACCAAATATGGTCGCAGGATTGCGCGACAACTTCGAGTTTGAAGGGTATGAAGTTCTCAGCGCATACGACGGATCGGAAGGACTCGAGAAAGCATTAGCTCACTCTCCCGATCTGGTACTCCTCGACGTGATGATGCCGAAGATGAGCGGCCTCGACGTCTGCAAGCAACTTAAAGCCAAGCGGCCTTCAATTCCCATCATTATGCTCACGGCGCGCGGCCAGGAGATCGACAAAGTCGTCGGCCTCGAACTCGGAGCAGACGACTACGTAACCAAGCCGTTTTCGATTCGGGAGCTGGTCGCGCGGGTGAAGGCCGTTCTTCGCCGCAGCCACACGCTGCCCAAAGAACATGATCGATATTCCTTCAGCGATGTGGAAGTCGATCTTCGCGCTTGCCGTATAACCCGCGCCGGCAACGAGATCGAATTCTCTGCAATGGAGTTCGAGCTCTTGAAGTATTTCATTTGCAATGCGGGCGAAGTCCTGAGTCGTGAACGCCTGCTCGAGGATGTCTGGGGATACGAGAGGTATCCAACGACGCGAACTGTGGATGCACATCTGGTTCGTTTGCGTCAGAAACTTGAACCCAGTCCGGAACAACCGCGTTTCTTTCTCACCGTTCATGGAATGGGATATCGGTTTGTCGGTTGACCTAAGTTGAGGGTTGAAAGCAATGGCTTCCGCTGCAACACATCGAATCACAAAGAGTGATCCTACAAATGCGGCAGTCTGGTTGGAGCACGCGAGTTCGCTCTCGAACGCACCCGCCTCTGGGCGCCCGCAGAAATCGCAGGAGTGGAATTCCGCTCTAAATCTGGACGAGGTTAGCGCGCTCTACAAAGAAGTCTTCGAAGCGCAGCAAGTGCAACGCAGGCTTAGCGGAGCACGCAGGCTACAGCGTGGACAGTTCGAAATCGCGACAGAGATCTTTCCCGTCCAGCATTTTTCTGGAGACTTCGTCTGCATATTCGATCAGGGTGATTCCACAGTCATCGCGTTGGGAGACGTTGCGGGCAAAGGGCTGACCGCCGCCATGTGGTCCACACACGTGATGAGCCTGGTCCGCAGCTGTTCTGCTTCACTTGACGCCCCCGGCTCGATTGTGTCAGCCATCAATCAGAATCTGTGCACAGTGGGTTCGGGCGTACCGATCACGACTATGTTCTTTGCCACGCTTGACTGGCAACGGAACGAACTCACATATTCCAACGCCGGACATTTCCCGCCGTTCATCAGACGGGGCCACAGCGGAGTAGAACGCCTTTCAGTCGGTGGGCCGGCGCTCGGGGTGATTCCTTCCTCCAAATTCGATCAGAAGTGCATTCGGCTAGCCCCGTCCGACCTGTTTATCGGCTATTCCGACGGACTAATTGAATGCCGAAATTGCGACGACGAGGAATTTGGCATCGAGCGATTGCTCGCTCAAGCGAAGCACTCGCGCAACTTGTCTGCCGGCAAAGCTTTGTTTTCGATCATTGCCGCAGCTCAGGACTTCGCGCATGGAGTCCAACGAACCGACGATCTGACTCTGCTAGTCGTAACCGGAGCATCGTCAAGGTAAGCATGTGATGCGATCACTTGAGGCGAAATTTCGGACAGGAACAGCAGGCGGTACCGCTTCAGGCCCGCATCCTGGTGTTGCGAGCCTCTCCTACGTAACCGACGACACGGTGTTGGTCCGGCAGGCACAGGCAGGCCGCTGGGAAGCCTTCACCGAAGTGGCCAGTCATTATGATCGCGCAATCTTGACGTTGGCCTTAAGGTTGACCGGTTCGGAACGTGAGGCTCGCGACTTATTTCAACAAGCGTTGCTGCAAACGTACCGGGAGCTGCGCAATTACCGCTTTCAATGCTCCTTTTACTTATGGATCTATCGGATCGTCGTACGCACTTGCATGGAGTTCTTAAGCAGACGAGTCCCAAATAACGTCACCCAAGCCTCGCAACTCCAAGGAGCACTAGAGCAACTATCGCCTCGAGAGCGACTTGTGTTGGAGCTGAAGCAGTATTTCGGATTGAAGCTCGACACGATCGCAGCCATTATGGGAATTGACGAGGCAGCCGCACGCAACATCCTGGTGCGCGCAACCTTGGCGTTGCGACTCGAGCTAGAGGAACATGCAACGCACTAAATGTATTGCATCCCTCTCGGATTTACGTGGTCCCGCCGCTTCAGACGCGTACATGATCCGCAAATTTGACACGCGCCTCGTGATCAATGGCGTAGTTGCCCATTGCGACCGTGACACCGCAATTCCAGGCAACCTGCTCGTCAGCCTTCGGACGTCGGTTGTTGCGAATGCTGTCGATAAATGAATTGCAAGCCAGAAAGTCTGGATTGCCCTGCGTTCCAGCCGGAACGGTGAGCGGGCGCCCCTGGCCTCGATAAGGCAGCTCGGCGCGATAGCTTGCGCCGGTCACGACTCCGTGTTCAACTGCCAGCCCTTCTGGTACTGCTGAAGCACCTGTGTTGGGTTCGTAGTAGTAGGTGCCATCCGCCTCCGTCAGAACAATGCTTCCGCCGGTACCGCATACCTGCACCTGGCAGCCAACAAATCGGTTGGTAGTAATCGCGCTGAAAAACAGAGTCTTTCCACCCGGGTAACGGTACGTGACTTGGACGTTGTCCGCAGTTTCGCGGCCGTCTTTCCAGAAGTCGACTCCGCCGCTGCCAACTACCGATTCGGGAATGGCACCGAACACCTCATTTGCGAAGTTAATGTGATGCGATCCAAGTTCAGCAACGAGGCCACCGGAGAACTCCCGATACAGCCGCCAGTTAATCAACCGTTCGAGCTTCGGATCATTGTTAGGAACAGGCCGTCGCCAGCTATTGTTGCGGTGCCAATATGCATAAATCTGCGTGACTTGGCCGATCTTCCCTGAGTTGATCAGCCGGATCGCTTCGCGGTACCAGGGAGCATAGTGATATTGCAGCCCAATTTGGTAATGCCGGCCGCTCTTCTTCACTGCCTGCAGCATCTGGCCGCACTCTTCCACCGTGAGGGCCATGCTCTTCTCGCCATAGACATGATGACCGCTGTCTAGAGCGGCGGTCACGTGCTCGGAGTGTAGCGACAAAGGCGTGGAGACGATGACGGCATCAATGTCTTTCGCAGTCAGCAGTTCGTGGTAGTCCTTCAACGCCCGCGTGTTCTCGCCAGTAATCTTGCGTGCCTGACCCCATCGCGGCTCATAAATGTCGCACAGCGCTCCGAAGCGCACTCCAGGCACTCGCAAGAACGTCCGCATCAGTTGTTGCCCGCGGCTGCCCGGACCAATGATTGCCAAGTTCACCTGATCGGATGCCGGCAGTTTCGTCGCAGCGCTTTGCTCTGCAAAACTCGACGCAGCTAATGCCGCCGCACCTCCCATGAATTCTCTTCGATTCATCGTGTCCCGTTTCCCTCTCCTGCCGTTACGCAGTGATCGGCTGTTCGGCAAAGCCGCCCCGGCCAGTGCCACTGCTCGAAATGCGGTTCGTTGATGTTATTCGTGATCCAGATGGCGCTCGTATTCGGCATTGATTCGAGCAACTTCCCGCCTGCGGTTGGACCCATGACAAACATCGCGGTAGATAGTGCGTCGCTCGCAGTGCCGGTAGGAGCAATCACGGTAGTCTGCAGCGTCCCTTGCACGGGTTCCCCGGTCCGCGGATCCATGATGTGACAGTAAGTTCGTCCATTCAGACGAAAGAACTTTTCATAGCTGCCTGAAGTCGAAAGAGAATTATTCCGCAGAACTACTTCCGATACCGCGTGCAAACGATCTGCCGGGCGCGGCACTATCACTTTCCATCCCTCTTTGCCCGGCGGTGCACCGAGAGCGTAAAGCGTACTTGAACCGGCATCGACGAGCGCTGCCTTCACTCCGGCATCGCGCAAGATATCGATCACGCGATCAACCGCATAACCTTTACCAATGCCGCCCATGTCGAGTTCCATTCCAGGAACGTCGAATTCGACCGTGCGTTGCGCCGGATCGAGCTTCACTTTATTCCAGCCAACGCTCCACCGTGCATGTGAGAGCTGCGTGCTAGTGGGGTAATGACCGCTCTGCTTGAAAAAGCCCCACGTCCGCATGAGTGGGCCAACAGTGATGTCGAATGCTCCGTCGCTTCGCCGGCTGTAGTCAAAGGATGTTTGCAGCAGCTTAAACACCTCCGGATCAGTCGTCGTCGCGGTGATTGCCGCGAGACGATTGATTCGTGAGAGTTCACTGCTTTCCCGATAGTTGCTAAGCGCTTCCTCGACTCGCTCAATCTCATCAAAGGAGGCTTCTAACTCCTCGTCTGCCTTTGCTTGATTGGGAGCGTACAGATAAATCGTGAATGTCGTTCCCATCGCCCCGCGCGACTTCGAAAACAGCTGCTCCTCGGCGGATTGGCTAATGCCAGGCTGACCCAAAGCAAAGCACAGAAATGTCAGGAAGAAAGTGCGGTTTCGAAGAGTGGAACGAGATAGCATCCTTGATTACAAGACTACAAGACATAGCCTGAGAGCCTGCGAGCATCCACTCACAATAGTCGTCCGAGTTTCCGCGGCGGTGCCGGAGCGAATAGCCTTTTTTTGACCTCGCCCTCAACCTCGTGCCGCGTCTCGCGGCACGATGCGATGTGAGCTCGGCACTTGGTGCCGGGAACGAGCAATCTGATTCGAGCCCTGTAGGGGCGACACTCCAGGTTATGCGCCGCCCCTCAAAGGGGCTCAATTTTACTGGCTCTTTCCCGGCAGCTTCCGTCGGGCTCAATTCACCTTGTGCCGCGAAACGCGGCACAACTTGAACGTTGCAAGAAAAAAGCCTCGAGTTCTTGAGTCCCTGGGCAAAAAAAAAACGGGAGCCTTACGGCTCCCGAAATTGAGACCAGTTTGAAGCTGATTAGTTCACTAGAAGGTGACCTTCGCCGCAAGCTGTATTGTGCGGGCATTATTGGGGAAAACCAAGTTCGGTTGATTGAAGGTTGATGAATCGGGAGTGAGGAAGTTGCGTGTGGTTGTGGTAGTGAAATCCAGAGGCCTTCCGATCAGACTGACTGAGTTCGCCTGATTGATGCTTCCGGGAATGTATTGCGAGTGATTGAACACATTGAACGCCTGGGCCATAAACTCGAAGCCAAGTCTCTCGGTAAAGTTCAAACGTTTCACCAAGGTCAGGTCCCAGTTATTGGTCCGCGGCAACGAAAGTGTATTCCGGCTTGTATTTGCGAGAGCTCCGCTGCCCGCAACGACGTAGCGAGCGTTAGGATCGTTCGCTACATAGCCGACAACGGCACCAGAGGAGTTCTTCAAAGCAGTAACACCGGTGCCCGTCGCAGACTTTGCGCTTGGATTGAAGATCACCCGGTCAGTGAAAGTATCACCATCGAGATTTGAGTCCGAGGCACTCTGGACGGTCGCAAACTCAGGTGACTCAAATGTGTAGATCGGTGCGATCTCCCAATTGCCAACCAAATTCTTCATCACCCAATTGGATTGCTTAAAGAATGGCAGGTCGTAGATTGCGCTGATCGTCAGACGATTTCGGCGATCCAAAGCAGAAGTGCTCCGATCGAATCCGACATGCTGGTTATCCTGCGGACGACGAGGAGTCAATACAGTAGAAAACACATCGGCCGTGCTGTCATCAATCAGATGACTCCATGTATAGGAGAGGTTGAGATATAGACCACGCTCAAAGCGTTTTACAACAGACGTGGCCAATCCATGGTAGATCGAGCTCCCAAACGGTTGGAAAGAAGTGATATTGCTGCTGAATCCCGCTGCTGAATAAGCTGGCACGCGGCTAGGCCGGAACGCTTTTACTTGATCCAGAGTCTTCATCGAATTTAGAACAGCCTGCGACGGAACTGATGACGGATTCAGGAAGGTTGGGAGAAAATTGTCCAGTCCAACAACGGATTGGCGATTGAGGCGATCCTGTACGGGAAGATGGATACCGCGGGTTCCCAGATATCGCGCTTCCACGGTGTATGACTTTGCCAGGACATGCTGAACACCGAGAGTCCACTGCTCTGAATAGGGCAGTTTCTGATCGGGAACAAAAGCCGCAGTTGCTGCCCGCTGTGCAGCCACAGTTGGAAAAGTCTGCAGTCCGCCTGTTCCTGGTGGCAGGCCTCCCGTGGCCAGGAAGTTCGGCGTGGAGACGCTCGTGTCTACATCCTGCGTGCCGCTGAACTGCGGGGGGAAGGACAGGGTACCAAGATTGTCATAAAGCACGTCATACGACATTCCAAAGCCGCCACGAACCGACGTATTGCCGCTACTTCCGGGTGAATAGGCGAAACCAACGCGGGGAGCAAAATTCTTGTATTGCGGCTGTGGTTCCTTGAAATCAATCAGCCCAGGAACACTGGCAGCAGAATTCAGGGCCTGCGTACGCTCGCCGGTTGGAACCGACGTAAACTCCCACCGCAATCCGAGATTCACGGAAAGATTTGGAGTCACGCGGTAGACATCGTTACCGTAAGCGTAAATTGCGCTTTGATCTCCGTAGTAGAAGAAGTTGCCAGTGCTTCGCTCACCGAAGTCGTCCGGACTCAAGTCATGTAGAAACACATCGAGCCCTGTGTAGAAGTAATCGCCACGCTGCCTCTGCGTGAAGGATTGAGGCGAAATGAATTTTCGGCCTTCCAAGCCGAATTTGAGGTTGTGATTGCCCTTGGTCCAGCTCAGGTTTTCTACTGCCTGATACATGTTCTGAACGGTACTTTGTGGGCCATTCGGATCGGGACCGATGTTTACATTGAAACTGTCAATCGTAATATTCGGAAATTGATCCAGACCCGGATATTGGAACTGCGTCGGTACATTAATGAACTGTGAAAATCGATTGTACCCAATTCGGAACTCATTGTTTATGTTCGGTGTGAAATTGTGGTACTCACTCAACGTAACCAAGTGAAAACGCTGCGGCTCGATGTTGAAAAATACCGGTAAGGAGGCAGATGAGTCCAGGCCGTTAACCTTGTTGTAGATGTAGCGCCCGCGGAGCTGATCCCTGTCGGAAATATTGAAATCTACGGCGTTGGTCGAGTAGTGCTGATTGGTGAAGGTGCTGCCGGTAATTGGCACCAGCGCGACCGGAATATTCGTCGTTCCACCAGGAGCTCCGGCATTCGTAATAGGTTCAGTAGGTCCTGCGCACGCGACCCCTGCCGTATCAGGAATCGTGCCCGCCGGAACATACTTCTGGAACTGCTGCAAGTTGGTTTTCGAGAGCCCCGCAATACCGTTCAACGTTGCATTCCCGGCCGCTGTGGGGGCGCACACCTGTGAAGATATCCCGTAGGCGACGGGATTGTATTCGTAATTAGTGAAGAAGAAGAGTTTGTCGCGAATGATCGGGCCGCCGACCTGGCCCCCCACACGGTTCTGATCATAACGTGGGTTTTCCTTGTTCCCATTTCGAGCGGTAGCGGCATCAATAGCATTCAAATTTCGATTCTGGAAGTATTCATATACACGTCCATGGAAGCTATTGGTTCCATTTTGGATTACCGTATTGAACTGACCACCAGACGAGTGTCCGAACTCCGGACTGTACTGGTTTTGCAGCACAGAAAAGTTCTGCACCGCATCGTTGGGAATGAAGACAAGCGGTCCCGTAATCGCCTTGTTGTTATTGTCCACGCCTTCGATCGTGAAATTGTTGTTGCGGGGCCGCTGCCCGCCGACCGTCGGCCCCACTCCAAGTCCGATTCCTCCTGAATTAGCAACTCCTGGATTAAGCAGTGAAAGATTAATCACTCCAACGCCAATAGCAGCCGTAGGGAGGTCCTGCGTCTGCTTAATTTCATAGTTTGACTGGATTTGTGGCGTCGTTGTATCGATCGTCGTGCTTTGTGCAGTTACTTCGACCGTCGTAGTGCTAGTACCGACCTGCAGAGTGACGTTGGCAGTCGCCGTTTTGTTCAATTGAACTGCAACATTTGCCAGGCCGCCCTTCAGGCCGGTTGCCTCCACATCGATGGTGTAGTTGCCAATGGGCAAATTTGTAAACCGATACTCACCATTGGCGTTGGTTCTGCCAGTGCTCTTAATACTGGTTGCGGAATTAGTTGCCGTAACTGTCGCATTGGGAACTACTGCCCCGGTGGCATCAGTCACCGTCCCCACCAAATCACCGCTGATCGCCTGGGAAAATCCAAGACTTGCGAGCAACAGAACGATTGCCGCTCCGTACGATACGAACTTTACTAGCTTCACAGCACACCCCTTCGTATGATCGTTGAAAGTTCGGGCTGGCCTTCGGCCGCCTATCTCATTTTTGGAACTTTGTATCAGACGCACGCTGCGTTCCATCCCCTGCATTCATGAAATCCGATTTCGGGTCAATCGGTTAGGGACGAATGTCGGAAACAGAGATACCAAAGTCTGCATTTACGGAACAATCGGCTATGGAATTCCGTATTTTGCAATGGGATTAAGAGCTTATTTACAGGGACAAAACGCGAAAGCGATCGGTTGAGTTTCCCACATCGGGACCAAAAGCATTTCTAGTGTTAGTAAATTTCAGCAGGTAAGCTGGGGACAGAGAGATGCCGAATTGGGAACATATACCAAGGTATAAAACGTGGGAATTAAGGGACAAGCTACGGATAACGCGCCACGGGATCGGGGCAGCGGGAAGTCCAACATGAGTGGGGAAACTGGATTAGCAGATTGCCCCTTTTCCAAGTTCAACTGTGGGTCGCGCAAAGCTGGCCTGAGCAAATTGACAGGGCCAGCGCTTTCCTGGGGCTGCGCGACCACCCAGACACTCACTGTTGTTTGTCAAAGAAAATTAGGAGGGCGCGAAACGCGCCCTCCTTAGAAGTAATAAGAAGTTGCGATTGCCTAGAAGATGACCTTCGCTCCCAACTGAATCGAACGGGAGTTGCTCGGGAACGTCAATTCCGGCTTGTTGAAGTTCGACGATCCCGGAACCAGGTAGGTCGTCGAAGCCGAGCCGGTTTGTCCGATAGATTGAATATCGTTGATCGATCCGCCGATGAACTGGGAATGATTCAACGAGTTCAGCATTTGCGCGGCGAACTCGAATGAAATCCGCTCGGTGAAGTTGAACCGTTTGATCAACGCCAGATCGAGGTTGTTGATCCCAGGCATCTGCATGATGTTGCGGGTCGAGTTGGCAAGCATGCCCTGACGCGCCTTGTAAAACTGCGCGTTCGGATTGGTGACAAGATAGCCGACGGTTGCACCTGAAGAATTCTTCAGGGCCGTCACGTCGCTTCCTGTTCCGGGAACGCCGCTCGGATTGAAGATTACGCGATCGCCGGCGGCATCGCCGTTCAGGTTAGCGTCCTGCTGGCTCTGGGGATCAGCCCATTCGCCAGTCTCGAACGTGTACACCGGAGCCACTTCCCAATTGCCAACCAGGTTCTTCATGAGCCAGTTGGAATGTTTGAAGTACGGCATGTCATAGATCATTGCGATGGTCAGGCGATGCGCGCGGTCAAGCGCGGAGTTTGAGCGCTCCGCCTGGAGATTGCGGAAGTCCTGCGGACGACGAGGCGACAGCACGGTGGAGAAGAAGTCGGCTGTGCTGTTGTCGATCGCGTGGCTCCAGGTCCAAGCTACCTGGAACTGCAGGCCTTCGCTCAGGCGACGAGTAATCTGCGTCTGCAGACCGTTGTAACTGGAGTGCCCGAACGGTACAAAGCCAACGATGTTGGACAAGGTGAATCCTGGGTTAGCGTACACGGGATCGAACCCTACACCGCCAAAGGGTCCAGTGAAGCGGTTACGCAGGCCTGTCAATGTAGTGCTCAAAGAGTCGAGTGTCGCTTGACTGGGCGCACTAGTGAAGTACGGCAGGAAATGAGTGGAATCCACCGACGCGATTTTGTTGAGACGATTCTGCACGTTCAGGTGGGCGCCTTGCGTTCCTACGTATCTCACCTCGACCACGTAGTTTCGAGCGAACATTCGCTGAATGCCCAGGTTGTACTGGAACGATTGCGGATACTTCACAGTCGCCGGAGTACCGTTCGGCAGAAACGAGGCCGTCAGCAGTCGTGCGCAGTGGGCGTCATCTGGAACCGGCACGCCGATAACGTTCGTGCAGAAGTCCTTCGTCAGCACCGGAGTTCCAGTGAACGGCTTAATGCCACCGGCCGCGAGAAATCCCGTATTAGGTCCGCAACCTGGGCCACCAGGACAATCACTGGTTTGGCTAAGCTGCGGGGGAAGTGAAAGAACGCCGATGTTGTCGTACAGAACGTCATAGCCCATTCCGAAACCGCCTCGGATAGAGCTCGAGTTGCTGGAACCGAGCAGCATCCCTAACAGTCCACCGTTCGTTTCAGGCGACCAGGCAAATCCGATTCTCGGCGCGAAGTCAGTCTTGGGCGCCGACGGAGCGTCAAAGGTAATGAGTCCCGGAACATTCGCAGAAGTATTCAGAGCCTGCTTAGCCCAGCCTTGGGGCGTCGACAAATATTCCCAGCGCAGGCCGAGGTTGAGGCTGAGGTTCGAACGAACTTTCCATATGTCGTTTGCGAAGCCGAAGATCCAGTACTGATTGCCGTAGTAATTGGAATTGCCAAGGCTGCGCTCTGCCAACACATCCGGCACCACATCTCGCAGCCACTGATCCATGGTGCTGTAGTCGTAATCGCCACGCGCACGCTGCGTGAATTGCTGCGGCGAAATATACTGGGCAGTGTCAATACCGAACTTCAGAGTGTGATTGCCCTTCACCCAGCTCACGTTGTCGACTGCCTGATAGAAGTTCTTAAAGCCGAACTGCGGCGCGTTCCCGTCAGGACCTATATTCAGATTCAGATCTTCAAGTTGAATGTTCGGAAATGCGTCGAGGCCCGGATACGTTTGTGGACCCACTGTAAGGGCGTTGCCATAGCGGCTGAAGCCCACACGAAACTCGTTGGTGATGCTCGGTGAAAATGTGTGGAACTCGCTCAGAGTGAAGATGTGGCCGGGGGTCTCAATCGGTGTATAGAACACCGGCAGCGTAGCGGCAGTGTCAATCTGGACGTTCTTGTTATAGATGTAGCGGCCGCGCAGCTGATCGTTATTACCAATGTTGTAGTCGACTGAACTGACAAAATACTTCGTGTTGCTGTAGTTGGGAGCAACGATGGGCACAATTCCAACCTGCACCGGACAGCCGGCGGCAGGACAATTCGGGCCTTGCACGTTAACGTTCTGAGTCGATCCGCCTCCTGTGGCGTACTGCTTCAGGATACCGAGGTTATTAGCGGATAGACCACTGATCGCCGCCAGCTGCGTGTATCCCGCCGCTGTTGGAGCCAACACGCCCGCCGATGGAGTGGTTGCCTGCCCGATGGGGTTATAGGTGTAGTTCGTGAAGAAGAACAGCTTATTCTTAATGATCGGACCGCCGACCTGCCCGCCAAAGCGGTTGTTGTCATAGCGTGGTTGCTTGGTGATTCCCTGCAGCTTGCGTGAGACATCAAGGGCGTTCAGGTTGCGATTCTGCAGGTACTCATACGCGCGACCGTGCCAAGTATTCGTTCCGCTGATCACGCTCTGATTGAACTGGCCGCCCGTGGAGTGTCCGAACTCAGGGCTGAATTGGTTCTGAAGCACGGTGAAGTTCTGCACCGCGTCGTTTGGAATGATGATGTCTGGGCCGGTGACGCCCTTGTCGTTGTTATCGACACCTTCAATCATGAAGTTGTTATTGCGTGGACGCTGTCCGCCGACCGACGGACCCGAACCCGCGCCGATGCCTCCACTAGTGCCAACTCCAGCCTGGAGCAGCGAGAGGTTCAGCACACCGCTTCCGACTGCTGCAGTCGGCAAGTCGGCAGCTTCTTTCATATCGTAGGTTGTCGCAAGCTGAGCCGTGGTCGTGTCGATCCCGACCGATTCGGCAGTGACTTCCACAGTGGTCTCAACCTGACCGACTTTCAGGGGGATTCGCACGGTGGTGGTCTGGTTCAGTGAGACAAGCAGATCTCTCACGGTCGTGGTCTCGAATCCCTTACCGGTAGCGCTTACGGTGTAGTTTCCGGCGAGAAGATTACTCAAGCGATATTCGCCGCTGTTGTTGGTTGTGGTCGTTGACTTTACGTTGGTGGCTTGGTTGGTTGCTGTAACTGTGGCGCCCGGAACCACTGCGCCGGAACTGTCGACCACCGACCCAACGAGGTCACCGCCGGTGAACTGGCCATACGCTGTAAACGACAGCAGCAAAACGCAAAACGTGACAAGAGCTGTTCTATGCAAAGCTTTCACAGTCCCCTCCAGAGCTTGAAATTTGTTGGAACTTCTACCCAGGTCTTCTAGGGCGACCGAGCGGGTTGACGTCGAACAGCGGAGCTAACGTCGGACAAAGAAGACAGTTGGATTTTCACCAACGCTGGGATATAGCAACGGATAACAGGTATGGAAAGAGCATATGCGGGACCAAACGAGATGATTAGGATTCAGTAACTTACACTGTGGAAAAGTTGATTCCCTACAGAACTCTGCATCTATTGCGGGGGCAACATATGAAATTGCATAGGGGATTAAACGCCTATATTGGATTACTTAGCACGATTAGCAAGGGTTGAAACGCTTATTAATAGGGATTGAGGAAAAATGCAATTCTCGGTTTTAAGAGTCGCGCATAGGTGCGGTCGCGGGACTCCGAAATGCCGAACTCACAGACGAAATCCGTGAGTGGTCCCTGTTTCGTTTCCACGCCTGCCGCCAAAAAAGACGGCAAGGCGCTGATTGATATTGGGTTATCGAGAAAAATCCCTGGGTTCCCTGTTGGTTCCCTGCGCCTCGCCGGGAATTTTGGGCAGAATTTGGCAATTCTGCGACCTAGAACTGGAAAGTTCCCTATATTTTTTGCTGTTATGTGTTATTCCGCTCGCGAGTCCCTGGCGTCGGGTCTAAGTCGCCCACGCTCGGCTGATGTAATCCGCGCAGGTGAGCACCATCAGGATGGATAGAAAGAAGAGACCGCAGCCGATCACCAGGGCGATCATCTTGGGCGAGTACTTTACGTGCATAAAGAAGAGGATCACCAACGTGGCTTTTGTGCAGGCAATCGCCAGGGCGACGATCGGGTTAAAGATTCCGAAGTGCTGGAAGGCTGCCCAAACTGTGATTCCGGTAAAGGCGAGCAGAATCAGCCAAATGGTTACGTAGATCTTGGGTGAAACGATGTGGTCTCCGCCAGCCGACATTCCTCTTACCTCAATAGCTCCTGCCGAATTTACTTCCTTAAGCAACTCACCCCTTAAGCACTTGCTTCACGTAACGCTCAATGCACCGGACTTCGACTGACCAGGTACAACAACGGGAACAGGAAAATCCAGATGATGTCCACGAAGTGCCAATACAGGCCGAAGTTTTCGACCATCGTATAGTGATGCGGTGGATAAGCTCCCTTATACGCTCGCCAGATCAGGAATATGAGGATGCCGGCGCCAATGATCATGTGCATCGCGTGCATGCCGGTCATCGCGAAATAGAGAGCAAAAAAGATCGATGTCTGTGTGGCTACGTCGGCGGGAACAGGTTGTTCGCCGTTTTTCACACGCTCGTAGTTGAAATCGAAGTTTGCGCCAGGAATATGGTGCTCGACATACTTTTCGTGGTACTCGACCGCCTTGATTCCGAGAAACACGCCGCCAAGCACTAACGTCGCCACCAGCCAGAAAACCAACAGCTTGCGTGCACCTAAAGCTGCGCTGTGAACACCCATCGCCATCGTCAAGCTGGAACAGATCAGCACTACAGTGTTGACGGCTCCAAGCCTGATGTCGATCGACGTACTCGCGGCCACGAATGCCGGATTGTAAAGATTACGATAGATGAGGTAAGCGCCGAACAGTCCACCGAAGAACATGATTTCAGTGATGAGGAATACCCACATCCCGAATTGGGAAGCGTCCTTCTGCTGGTCAGCGCTATCGAACTGCACCAGCAGGGACGGATCGTGGTGCTGATGCGCCGGCTGGAGCGTCGTGGTCTGGCTATCCGACAACTTCGACCTCCTCAGTCTGGCTTTCGTAATCGTAGGCTTCCTGAGTGACGATAGGTGTCTCATGGAAGTTATGCGTCGGGGGAGGCGAGGTAGTCTGCCACTCCAGGCCAGTTGCGCGATAAGGATTGTTGCCCGCAACCTCACCGTACTTGAGCGACCACAGCATGTAGAACATCGGCATCAGCAGGCCAACTGCAAGCACGGACGCGCCGGCCGAAGAAAGCACATTCAGCACCTGGAACTCCGGTGGATAGCTGTGATACCGGCGCGGCATGCCCATGTATCCCAAAATAAACTGTGGGAAGAACGTTAGGTTAAACCCGATGAAGACGATCAACGCTGAGAGCTTGGCCGGAGCTTCCGGATACATCCTGCCGGTCATCTTGGGCCACCAGAAGTGCATGCCGGCCAGATACGCCACGAGCATGCCTCCCACCATCACGTAGTGGAAGTGCGCCACAACGAAGTAAGTCGCCGTTACATGCACGTCAACCCCGATCGCACCGAGGAACAATCCCGTAAGCCCGCCAATAGTAAATAGCCCGATGAACGCTAGCGCATACAGCATCGGCGTATCGAAGTGAATCGATCCTTTGTATAGCGTCGCTGTCCAGTTAAAGACTTTGATCGCCGACGGAATCGCAACCAGGAAGGTGACGAACGAAAAGATCAGCGCGGAGTACGTGGAGATTCCCGCGATGAACATGTGATGTGCCCAAACCAGGAATCCGAATACGGCGATCGCGATACTCGAAAAAGCGATGGCGCTATAGCCAAAGATGCGCTTGCGGGCAAAACACGGGATGATCTCGCTGATCACTCCGAATCCCGGGAGGATCATGATGTAAACCGCCGGGTGCGAGTAGAACCAGAACAAGTGCTGGAAGAGCACCGGATCGCCGCCCATCGCCGGATTGAAGATGCCGATGCCCAATCCACGTTCGAGCGCCACGAGAATCAGCGTGATAGCGAGCACCGGCGTTCCCAGCACCATGATGATGCTGGCCGCGTAGTTCGCCCACACGAAGAGCGGCAGCCGGAACCAGGTCATGCCCGGAGCACGCATGCGGTGCACGGTGACGATGAAGTTCAGGCCGGTAAAGATCGACGAGAATCCGGCGATGAGAATACCGATCGCCGTAAACATAACATGAGTCGTGAGGTACTGCGTGCTGAGAGGGGTGTAGAAGGTCCAGCCAGTATCGACGCCGCCGCTGATGATCGCGGCCAGCATGAACGCCATGCCGATGATGTAGATGTACCAGCTTGCCAGGTTAATTTTGGGGAAGGCCAGATCGCGCGCGCCAACCATGATCGGGATCAGGAAGTTGCCGAGCGTGACCGGAATCGACGGAACCAGGAAACCAAAGACCATCACCACGCCGTGCATGGTGAACAGTTTGTTGTAGGTATCGGACTGGAACAGGTCTCCCTGCGGAGTCAGCAACTCGAGACGCACCAGCGTGGCAAAAATTCCGCCCAGAAGGAACATCAGGCTGATGGACACAATGTACATCACTGCAATGCGCTTGTGGTCCCCCGTGAGGAACCATGACTTCACGCCATAGCTGGAATTTAAATAGGTATCGCTTGGCATTTCGAGCGCGAGCGAATTCTGCGTTGCCGTGCTCATCTATCGTTGCTCCACTTGTGATCCATTAGGCCTTGCCTGTGGCGCGGCGCCTCTGGGCTGCTTTGGCGCGTTCTGTTTGGCAGGAGGCGTACTCGGCGGCGCAGGTGCGGCTTCCTCTGTCACCGGCACTGCGCTGGTGCGCGGCGCCGGATTCTGGTTTGTACCCGGCTTGGTCACGTCGACGCCCTGCTGAATCTTATTAAGGTTCACCGGCGGTTCCTGCTGGGTATTGGTCTGCAATTGTAGTAGTTGTCCGTTATAAGTCAGTGATTTGATGTACTCGATGATCTGGATCATCTCATCTTCATTGAGCTGACCCTGGAACGTCGGCATGATGTTTTGAAAGCCGTATACGATCTTCGAGCTCGGATTCAGGATCGATTCACGAATGTATCCCTCATCGGCCAGCACCGTGCGATTGTCTTCCGTGCGAACCATCCTTCCGTAAAGATTGTAGAGGTTCGGGCCGCGTGCGTTGTCGGCACCCGTGTGGCAGGTAGGACATCCCATCGAGGCAAATACCTTTTGTCCTTCCGTCGCGAGCGATCCGAAGGCGCCCGCCCCACGAAGCCATTCCTGATAGTCGTCCGGCGACATGGCCGTTACTTCTCCCACCATGCCGGAGTGTTTCGTGCCGCAGTATTGATTACAAAATAGATGATAGGTGCCGGGCTTCGTCGCCTCAAACCAGACGGTGGTGTAACGGCCAGGAATCACGTCCATCTGTGCGCGGAATGCAGGCACGTAGAAGGAATGCAGCACATCCTGAGAGATGAGCGTCATCCGTACCGCCTTGCCGACGGGGACGTGCAGGTTGTTGATCTCGCGCTGTCCACCCGGGTGCTGGAACTTCCACATCCACTGCTTGCCGACGCCGTAGATATCCATCGCCGACTTTGGTGGATGCATCTCCTGAAAGAAGAGAACGGCTCCCCAGGCAAAGATCACCATGGCGATACCGAGCGGCACGAGCGTCCAGAAAATCTCCAGTGGAATGGAGCCGTGAATTTGCACCGGTACCGGATGCTTCTCTTTCCGGTACTTGGTGGCGAACACCAGGATCAGCAGCCCCACCAGCATGGTGAAGAAGATGGTGATGCCCAGAATAAAGAAGTAGAGCGCGTCCACTCGGGTGGACATCGTCGACGCCGATTCTGGGAACAGCGGAAAGTACTGGGGAAGCATGATCTAGGCAGTCCGTCCTGTGTTTTGTCTTCCCGCGCGCACATCGCGCCTGGCCATAGTAATGATGAATCCTCCGAGCAACAGCACGGTCACAATTCCGCTGATTCGTAGAATCCTTATGGCGATCGCGCCGTAATGGCCGGTCGTGGGATCGTAGTGATAGCAATACAGGATCAGCTTGTCTACAACTGTCCCAATATGGTTCTTTGAGGCCTCAATCAGGCCAAGTCGCAAGTCCTTCGGTGAGTACTCGATGCCGTAGTAATACTGCGAGAGCCGTCCGTCCGGTGTGGCTACTTGAATCCCACTGGCATGGGCGTACTGATCGATGCGCGGATCGTACACATAGCGGAAGCCCACGGCCTTAGCCAGCTGATCGATCTGATCTTGATTCCCGGTTAGAAAATGCCATCCTTGCTGCGATGTCACTGAGTTCCGGCTGTATCGCCGCAGATACACTTCCTTGATCTTCGCGGCAACGTCGGGAGTCTCGCGCGGATCGATGCTTACGCTCACCACGTCGAAATCGCGTCCCATATCGAACTTCACAACGTTCAGCGAACTAGTCAAACCGTTCAGAACCTCGCCGCAAAGCATCGGGCAGCGGTAGTACACGAGCGACAAAATCACCGGACGCTTGTTGAAGTAATCGCCAAGGGTGACATCTTTTCCCGCTTCATCGCGAAAATGCAGCTTCAGAGGAAGCTGCTCATTCAAGTGCTGATCGATACCAACCTGTTGAAGAATCGGGGGGCGCTGATTGCTGGTCGAGCCATCGTTCGATGGCTGCAGGCCCGCACCGCCGGCTCGCGCGTCCTGCGCACACAGCGGCAATGCCAGCGTCAACGACAGTCCGGCCAATGCGAGCGCGTTAGCGATTCTTCTCATTATTTCTGTACAACTCACGACTACACTTCCCTTCTGTATCTTTCCAGCTACTGCGGCGAAATGCCGCCTCCCTGCTGTTTGGCATGATTGCTCTGAATCGACGGTCTCACAACTCCAGTACTCTCGGCAGTCGGAGGTAACGACGTGCCCGGAGGAGCCTGCACAGCAGGCAATCCCTTCTGCACGACTACTTGCATCGCCTGCGCAATCGGGATGTTCACCTTGCCGGAGTTCTTGTCCAAAACGAAATACTGATTCAGATAAACATCTTCCGCTTCACGCATGATGGCCAAGTCGCGGACGTCATCGTCTTGAAGGCGCGGCTGCGGGAAACGACTCACGCGAACACGCGATTCCGAATCGGCCATCTCCATCGATCCCGGTTCCTTCGCCTTGTTTTCCGGGGTGCGTAGCTTTTTCGCTGCCTGCTCTACCTGGCCCTCGGAACGCTGAACCCAGGGATCGCGCTTATCGATCTCGTCCTGCTTAGCCGCGTAGTTGGTTGCAAAATGGAACACACCCCACAGCACTACAAAGATGACGATGCCGCAGAAGGCCAGCGCGACGATGAACGCTACGACACCGGTAAGACTGATGTCGGTCGTCTCGTGCGCGAGATTCGGATCTGTGCTCTTCAGCGGGCCGCCTTGCGGCTTCATCGGTTTAGGCGGTTGCATGTTCAGGCTCCAGAAGCTCTTCCATCTGCGGATCGTAGGCCACCAGCACCGGCCGCGATTTCAGGTCACGGATGAAAAAGAAGACCCAGAATCCGCCGATTGCCAAAGGCGCGGCGATGTACATCCAGTTGAACGTGATCTGCCGTTCCATGGAAATGAAGTTCGGCTCCACCATCCAGTACAAATCCACCATGCGCACAAAAAGGATCAAACAGCACAGAGGCACCATGAATGCCGGCTGCTTCTTCAATCTGCGCGAGAGCAACAACGCAAACGGCACAGCAAACTCGAACAGAATCAGGAATCTCCCAAGGTTGATCCAGTTCCCTGCCAGCCGGCTCAAGTACCAGTGTGCTTCGTCAGGCATGTTTCCTGACCAGATGATCAGCCACTGCGAGAACGACAGATACGCGTAGAGCATGACGAATGCGAACAGGAGCTTGCCGATGTCATGCATCTCGGTTTTGCGCAGCATCGTGCGCATGGGCTCTTCCTGCGAAAGCAGCAGCACCGTGATGATGCAGATCGAGAACGCCGTCAACCCCTGACCCGCCAGATAAATCAATCCATAGATCGTTGAGAACCAGATGGCATCCAGCGACATGATCCAGTCGACGATGGCGAACGTCATGGTGATCGCGTAGACAACGATGCCGATCCCGCTCAGGTTTTCCAGAATGCGTTGCCAATCGCGGCCCTGCGGATTGCGATCGCGTTCAATCGACCAGCGCCGCAGAGTGCTTGAGAAGGCCCACCAAATAGTGAAGTAGATCGGCACGCGGATCAGGAAGAACGTCTTATTGAGCAGCATCTCCTTGTGCTGCATGATGGTGTGTGCATCGGAATTCGCTTGCATCCAGCGCACGCCGTCCGGAATCCACGGAAAGAGATGGTTCATTCCGATGGCGATGGGGATGAACAGAATCAGCATCAAAGGAAACTGCGCCGTTCCCGATTCGAGAATCCGGCGAATGATCAGGCCCCACTTGCCGGCCGATAGATGGTTCACCATCAGTAGCGCCATGCATCCCAGGCTGGCGCCCGCCCACATAACATAACCAGCCAGATACGCACTCAGAAAGTGATCGTAGCCATGCGGAGTTATGAACGCTCCGATAATCAGCAGGATCGTGAACAGGCCGCCAACGATGAGAGCGCGGCTCTGGTAGCGATCGAACAGCCACGCGGGACCATTCAAGTCGGCAGGCAAATGTTTCGCGTGAGTTTCCATGCTCACTTCTTCTGTGTTCCTTCCTGCGGCTCTCCGGATTGAGGTGGATGTGGAGAAGTCGGACTAGTGCCCACAGGCACGCTCTCCTGACCGCCCTTACCGCCGGACGCAATCGCCTGCGCTAATGGAACACCTTCTTTAGTAGTGATCTCCGATTGATCTTTTAATTGACCGCGCTGATCGGCAGGCACATCGGCCATAGTTCCATTCCGGGCATACTGCAGTGCACGAATGTACGCGGCAATCGCCCAGCGATCGGCAGGCTCGATCTGTGCCGCATAGTCAGGCATTGCTCCCGAGCCGTGCGAAATCACATCGTAGTAGTGGCCAACCGTCTGGGTTGCGTACTTCTGGTCGTGGAAATTCGCTGCCTGCCGGTAACCACGTTTCACGATCATGCCGTTACCGTCGCCTACACGTGAGTGGCAGGGCGAGCAGTAAATGTCATAGCGCTCGCGGCCGCGCTCCATCACCGCCTGCGTAATCGGAAACGGAAAACGATCTCCTTCTTTTATTCCAATCTTGCCGGTGTACAGGTACGCGTCCTCGTGTAGTTCGCCGCGAGCTACGGTATGAACAAGCTGCTGACGCTCCGAGAGTCCATCCTGGAAAAATTCGCTGCTTCGGTAGGGAACGTACTTCGGCTGGTTGTGCATGTCCTGCCGGCATCCGGAAAGGACGAGCAAGACACTCGCCGCGAACATCAGACGGACTGCGAACACACCTGGCAGATCGAGACGGCGGCTCAATTCGATACCTCCGTCACAATACGCGGATTGGTCTGCTCCAGGAACTGCCGCGTCTTAGTCAAATCGAACTGTGGATCGGCGGCTTCGATGCAGAGAAACAACTTGTCCTTGCTGGCCGCCGTGAAGTTCGGCGCGTTGAACACTGGGTGATACGGCATAGGCAGACCGTTCATCGCCAGCATTCCGATAAACGCGGAGAGAGCAGCTCCCAGTACCGTGCATTCAAACGTAACAGGAATGAATGCCGGCCAGGAATGCCAGGGCTTGCCGCCTACATTGATCGGATAAGCTAGCACCGATACCCAATATTCCAGCGAATACCCTCCCATGCCGCCAAGCAATCCACCCAAGAGAACTACAAGCGCAACACGATTTTTATGGAAGCCAATCGCCTCAGCCGCGGGCTCGATCGGGAACGGGGAAAAGGTATCCATGCGCCGATAGCCATGCTCATGCGCCCGTTCGGCAGCAGCTACGAGGCCCGGAACCGTATCGTATTCCGCCATCAGCCCATAGATTCCCGGTTCGATCATTGAGGATTCTCCTGGGCGAGCGAGTTGATCCGCGACTGCGGCAGCAAGGCGCGCACCTCAAAGATCGAAATCATGGGCAACACTCTGATAAACAGCAGGAACATCATGGTGAAGAAGCCGAGCGTGCCGATATATACAGCGTAGTCCCAGCGCGTCGCTTTATACGTTCCCCATGAAGATGGCAGGAAATCCCGATGCAAGCTGGTGACAACGATTACGAAACGCTCCAGCCACATACCCATATTCACGACGATCGACATCATCCAGAGCAGAACTGGTGAATTCCTGAAGCCGCGCAGCCACAATAACTGTGGCAACGCGATGTTGCACGTAATAAGCATCCAGTAGAAGTAACCCATCGGCCCAAAGGCGCGATTCTTGAATGTGTAGAGCTCAAAGCGATTTCCGCTGTACCACGCCATGAAGGCTTCCATGAAGTACCCGTAAGCCACGATCAATCCGGTCGCAAGCATCACCTTCGCCATATTCTGAAGATGGCGCATGGTGATGAAATCCTTCATGCCGTATGCCGCACGAATCGGAATCATCAGCGTGAGTACCATTGCGAATCCCGAGTAAATCGCGCCCGCAACGAAATACGGCGGAAAGATCGTCGTGTGCCAACCTGGAATTACGGACACGGCGAAATCCCAGCTCACAACTGTGTGGACTGATAGGACCAGCGGCGTCGAGAGACCGGCGAGCAGAAGATAGGCGGTTTCGTACCGCGCCCAGTGACGCGCAGAACCGCGCCACCCCATCGCCAGCACCCCATAGATCATCTTGGTGATGCGGTACTTGGCATGATCGCGCAACGTAGCCAGATCGGGAATCAGTCCGGTAAACCAGAACAGCAGCGAGACCGTGAAGTAAGTCGAAACCGCAAAGACATCCCAGATCAGCGGGCTGCGGAATTGCGGCCACACTCCCATCGTCAGCGGCAATGGGAAGAGCCAATACACAGCCAGCCAGGGACGCCCGGTGTGAACCAGAGGGAACATGCCGGCGCACATGACGGCGAACAGTGTCATCGCCTCAGCCGCGCGATTAATCGAGGTACGCCAGCTCTGCTTTAAGAGCAAAAGAATGGCGGAGATCAGGGTGCCGGCGTGACCGATACCGATCCACCAAACGAAATTAACGATCGCGAATCCCCAACCCACCGGAACGGTAATGCCCCAGATGCCGACACCCTTCCAGAACAGGTATCCGAAGGCGACCATCAGAATGTTGACGATGCCGAAGGCGATCAGCACTCCGCCGATCCAACCGAGCGGCGTGCGTCCCGTAAGCACGGTCCGCATGATCTTTTCCGTGACCGAGGCAAATGTATGCCCCGGCGCGATCACCGGCGGATCGGCCAAATAAGGCCGTTGAGATGGCGGCAGGTCGGTTAGGCCTTTGGTTGCCATGATTACGATTCGGCTCCACGGGGGTCCCCAGCAGACGCCGGTGTTGCGGCTGTTGGGAGGTCTGTAATGTAGCTCTTACCCGGCGCTCCGGTACGATCGCCGATTTCCATATTGGGATTCACAACGTTGGCGATATAAGTCAAGCGCGGACGCGTATTGATATCCGTCAGCGCCCCGTAGTTGCGAGGTTGCGCTTTGGTTTTGCTGACGCGGCTGTTTGGATCGTTAATGTTGCCAAAGACAATCGCTTCAGTCGGACACGCCTGCTGGCAAGCGGTAACTACTTCGCCTTCCCGAATCACGCGCGTGGCGTTCGGATCCGACTGCTGCAGGTGAGCCTCTTCCACTTCCGCCTGAATGCGGGCCGCGTTGATCCGCTGAATACAGAACGTGCATTTCTCCATGACGCCACGGCTGCGGACCGTCACATCAGGATTGCGCAATGGCTTCAGGCTTGGCGTCTCAAAGTCGGAGAACAACAGGAAGTTGAAGCGCCGAACTTTATAAGGACAGTTGTTCAGGCAGTAGCGCGTCCCTACGCAGCGGTTGTAAACCATCATGTTGATGCCTTCGGGCGTGTGCGTCGTCGCACCCACTGGGCATACGGGCTCGCAAGGCGCGTTCTCGCAGTGCTGGCACAACATCGGCTGGAAGAAAGCCCGAGGATTGTGGAGGTCGCCGGTGAAGTACGCGTCGATCCGCAACCACTTCATGTCGCGACCGATCTTCACCTGCTCCTTGCCGACTACCGGACTGTTGTTTTCAGCCTGACATGCGATCACGCAGGCGTTGCAGCCCACGCACGAATTCATGTCGATGGCCATGCCCCACTGATATCCCTTGCTGTAATCGTAGGGGGGATACATCGTTTCCGCAGGCTTCGGATCCTCGAGGAACTGCTCGTCATGGGCGAAGTGCGGATTCTTCTTGAATTCTTCGTACGAAGCTACGCGAATCAAATCGCGCCGCAGAGCTTCTGAGCCTTGCACAGAGCGACTCTCGTACTCTTTCTTGCCATGGGCATCGATCAGAGTGAAGTTCTGGACGACGGCTAGCTTGTAGCTGTCGCCGGTCTTCTCGATCTTCTCCACCGTGCCGATCCAGGGAGTCTTGCTGCTGCGGACCGCATAAGCATTGAAACCGGAGCCGTTACCAACGCGACCGGCGAAATCGCGCCCATAGCCCAAGTGCAGCGTGATGCTGTTGTTGGGCATTCCGTACACGACCATCACCGGAGCTTCCAGCGTGCGGCCATCTACGGTGATGCGGACGATGTCTTCCTGATTGAAGCCTTTGCTCGCGGCCGTATCGAGACTCATCATCGCCGCGTTGTCCCACTCCAGACGCAGCACCGGCTTCGGACATTCCTGCAGCCAGCCGTTGTTGTTGTAGCGACCGTCGTAAATGGTTGGATCAGAACGGAACACGACCTCGATCGCGTTCTTGTCGAGCGGATTCGCTGCCGGAGCCCCTCCGCGCGGACTAAGCGTCTTCACCGGTGATGCGGTATTGGGAATGATTCCGTCATGCAGCCACTTGCGGAAATTGGAATCGAAGTCTCCGGAAGCTTTCCCATTTTGGCGCCAGTACGTCGTGAGTGCCTCGTACGGCGTCACATCCGGATTGTCGGAGAACAAAGCGACAAGTTCATGTGCGCTGCGTCCGCCATAGAGTGGCGCGATCAGCGGCTGCACCACAGAGCAGGTTCCGTCGTAAGCGCGGGCATCGCTCCAGGTCTCGAGATAGTGAGCACCATGAATATGCCACTGCGAGAAACGCGTCGTTTCGTTGCGATAGCAGCTCAGGTGAACGTTGGTCGCCACCTTGCCCATCGCGGCCTCGAAGCTCAGATCAACCGGCGCGGTGTACACAGGATTGCCTTCGAGGATCACTAGCATGTCGACCTTGCCGGCGTTCATGTCCGCGACAAGCTGCTGCAACCCCGCAGCCTGATCGGTCGGCACTAGTTCCACCGGATCCGAATAGACGACAGTCTTTCCGATATTTCCGAGCGCCTGATTGATCTGCGCCGCAAGCATGTGCAGCTCCGGCGGCTGCTGATCTCCGGCAACAACAATGGAGGCTCCAGTGTTCGCCTTTAAATCTTTCGCCAGAGCCTCTAAGAACTTCTGCTCCTCAGCGGTAAAGCCCTGCGCACCCGCTGCCGAACCACCGCCGAGCATCCCTGCCAGAGCCGCGGCAAAAGGCACGATGTCTGACGCGCGCATTGGCCAGCGATTGTCGGAGAGCGCTCCGGTTGTGGTCGAGAAACTCTCCACCACATACAAACGGTTCATCGGTGCGTCGGTGGTGAGTTTCCGGCGGCTGATGAAGTCGCGCGAGTACCGCAGGAATCCGGGAAAGTGCGCGCCGGAGAGGAAGTCGGCATCGAGCGACAGCACGACGTTCGCGGCCTCGAACTTATAAATCGGTTCGGCATACTGCCCAAACAGCGTTTGCGAAGCCGTGCGCGCCGCATCGCGATTCACCGCATCCCACTGATACCACTTCGCAGCGGGAAACTTCTTCAACACCGCCTGAATCTGCGACGCCAGAGTCGGCGAAATCACCGTCTCTGACAGGAAGCGCAATCCCGCGCCACCCGAAGCTGCAGCCTTCACCTTGTACTGATCGATCGCCGTGTGGAAGTCGCCCCAATTGCGATGTTCGCTGCGAAAGCTCGAGGCCTGCGAGCGGTCCGGATCATAGAGATCGAGGATCGAGGCTTGAGCAAAAACATCAGTCGCGCCATGCGACGCCGGATGCTGCGGGTTTCCCTCGATTTTCGTCGGTCGGAATTCATTGCTCTTCACCAGCAGCGGAATCGCACCCGTGGGGAACGGCATGGTGGTTGCGAAAAACTTCGGAATTCCCGGGATCAATTCTTCGGGTTGCTTAACGTAGGGAACGATTGGCTCGTCGGGCTGACGCGTACACGCGGTCATTCCCGCGAGCGCCATTGAAGCGCCCATCAGCTTGAGGAAGTTGCGGCGTGAAACACCATCGTTTTCATACTCAGCGGCGCCGGCCGGAAATTCGTTTTCCAGCAATTCCTCAAAGCCGGGCTCGTCGACCAACTCCTCGAGGCTCCGCCAATACTTTTTCCCGCTGGCGGTAGACAGCCGCTCGCGCACTTCCTGCAAGGTCAGCTTCGGCTTCTGGGGTGAAGCCTTGATCTGCACCAACTCGTCGGGGTGATTCTCCATGTCTCTCTTCAGCGTCTCAACTCAGTTGCGCCACGCGTACATTACCGATGGCAGGTTTCGCAGCTCTGAATCTCATTCGGCGTGCGTATGTGATATTGCGCGACCAGGTATTTGCCCATACTCATCTGGTCAACAAATTTCTGCGGATGCTGCATCTGCTGTCCGGTGGTTTGATAATAAGGACCAGTCAACGAACAATTGCCGCTTCCCTGCTCGCAATAAACCGGATTGTCTGTGCTCGGGCCCTTCCATCCTAAGTTGAAGATCGGGTCGCCGGTCGGACGAATGTTCTTCGCCGGATTGCGATGACAATCGAGACACCATTCCATCTGCAAGCTCGCGTGAGCATAGGTAAGCGGCATCTCGTCGACTGGTCCATGACACGACTTGCACCCGATCCCCTTATTGATATGAATCTCGTGATTGAAATACACGTAGTCCGGAAGGTCGTGCAGCTTAGTCCACCAGATCGGAGTGTTGTTGCGGTAGCTCGCACGCACCGGCTCGAGGATGTCGGCGTTCGTCCAGATCTCCGAATGGCAGTTCATACACGTTTTGGTAGGCGGAATGCCAGCAAAGCTGGAGTTCTCCACTGACGTGTGACAGTAACGGCAATCGAGTCCGAGACCGGCAACGTGGTGCTGATGACTAAACGGTACCGGCTGCTCGAGCCGTTCACCCTGCTTGGTGACGTAGGGAGAACGCTGCAGTTCGTTCAGAGTCAGCGCCAAGCTGGTAACGACGAGCCCCAGGATCACGAGACTCATCCGCGCAAGCCCGTTGGCACCTCGGTTAAAAACTTGTGGCATCGAAACGTGTCCTGAATCTCATGTAAGGGGCACGGTGAGGCCGCGCAAGACTGACGTCAGCCAATAGGAGTGCACCAGTTAAAACTTGCGAACAATTAGTTACGACACTCGGGAATAAAACGGACGATTATAACAGGCGAGAATTTTCTGAAAAGTGTTTCTGAAAAGTTTTTGTACGAGCATGGCGAACACGAAGGTCACGAAGGCAACTGAAGAGGTCACGAATTTGAAAATCTACTTAATGTGTGTCGACTCTCGAACATCCCTTCGCCATGTGACCTCATTTTTTCCCTTCGTGACCTTCGTGTTCGCCTTTCCTCGGTGCTCAAGAACCCGAGAACCCTGACAAAACCAACAGCTTCCTCTCCGTCATCTCTTCCATCGCATAGCGAATTCCCTCGCGTCCGAGCCCAGAATCCTTCACGCCACCGTAGGGCATCGGATCGATGCGGAGTGTCGGCACGTCGCCGACAATCAGGCCTCCGACTTCGAGCTTTTCGAATGCGCGGAAGATCAAGCCAGCGTCTCGCGTGAATAGCCCAGCCTGCAGACCGTAACGTGTCTGGTTCACCTGCTCGAGTGCGGAATCGAAGTTTTCATACGGCTCGACAGTCGCCACTGGTCCAAAGAGTTCCTCGCAGTTAACTTTCATCTGTGGAGCCGTAGCCGAGAGCAGCGTGGGCGCCAAAACAGAACCCTTTTCCTTACCGCCACAAAGCACCTTCGCTCCGCCGGTGACGGCTTCTTGGATCCATCGCTCCACTCGCTGCACATCCGAAGCTCGAATCATCGGACCTACATCAGTTTTTTCGTTTGAGGGATCCCCTATTTGTAGACGACCAGCAGCTTCCACCATCTGCGCCGTGAACTGATCGAAGACCTCCGCATGCACGAAAATGCGCTGGACGGAAATGCAACTCTGTCCAGCATACGTAAAGGCTCCCGAGACACAACGCGAAACTGCCTGCTCAAGGTCTGCGTCACTATGGACGATCACAGCGGCATTGCCGCCGAGCTCCAGCAAAACCCGCTTCTTGCCCGCATTTCGCTTGAGCTGCCAGCCCACAGCAGCGCTGCCGGTAAAACTGAGCAGCTTTATGCGCTCGTCGGCCACCAGTAGTGCCGCGTCTTCATTAGTCAACGGCAGAACACTTAGTGCGGACGGCGGCCATCCTGCTTCGAGAATCAGCTTCGCGAGAAGCAACGAGCAGAATGGAGTCTGCGGGGCTGGTTTGAGCACGACCGGACATCCGACAGCGATAGCCGGAGCCAGTTTGTGCGCGACCAAGTTCAATGGAAAATTGAATGGCGTGATTGCCGCGATCGCTCCTACAGGAAATCGCCGCACAATTCCCCAGCGTTCTTCGGCAGCGGGAATGAAGTCCAGCGGCAGGTACTCTCCGTAGATTCTGACCGACTCTTCGGCAGCGGTCGTGAACGTCAGAACTGCCCGCTCGACCTCCGCCCGCCCGGCCTTCACTGGCTTGCCCGCTTCGAGCGCCATCAACCGCACGAAAGTGTCCGCGTGCGCTCCGATCGCCTCTGCAGTCTTGAGCAGAATTTCCTTACGCTTGAATGAAGGAATCTCCCGTAGCTCCGAACAGGCTTGGGAAGCAGCAGCGATCGCTCGTTCCAGTTCGTTACGACCAGCAAGCCAGGTTACGCCGATCTCCTTGCCGTCATAAGGTGAGTGAATGCTGACGCGCTCGCCATCGGCGAGCCACTCTCCGGCCAGGAGAAATCCAGATTGAATAGGAAGGTCAGGTCCGAAGTTCGCCATCGTCTATCTAAGTAGCTAGGCAAATGTTACCTGCGATAATCGAAGCCGCGCCACCGACCAGACATGCTGCACCTCGCCATCGAAGCCGTGCTCGCACTCCTGACTCTGTGCGGGATTGCTTTCTATCTGATCGCTCTGTGGAGCGCTCGCGACTTCCGGCGGGAAAGCAGCCCGCCCCTCGCTTCGAAATTTCTTCCCGCAGTTTCCATTTTGAAACCTCTGAAGGGCGCTGACAGTCAAACCTATGCTGCTCTTCGCAGCCATTGCGAACAGCAATATGCGACCTACGAGATTCTTTTCGGCGTCAACGATTCCAATGATGAGGCGGTTCCACTAGTCCGCAAGCTCATAGCGGAATTCCCGAATCGAGAAATCAGCCTCATAGTTTGTGGGGAAGTATTTGGCTCGAATCGCAAAGTCAGCAATCTAATCCATCTCCTGCATCAGGCGAAATACCAGTACGTCGTCGTGAACGATGGCGACATCAAGGTTTCGCCAGGGTATCTGCAAGCAGTAATGTCGGACTTTCACGATCCGCAAGTGGGAATGGTCACCTGCCTGTACAAGGGTAATCCAGCCAAAACGCTCGGCTCCAGGCTCGAGACTCTCGGCATCGCGACTGACTTCGCTCCTGGAGTTCTGACGGCGCGCCTTCTCGACCGCGGGCTCACGTTCGGCCTTGGCTCAACATTGGCAATGAGCCGCACAGCGCTGGAAAAAATCGGGGGCTTCCATGCCGTAGTCGACTGCCTGGCCGATGACTATGAATTAGGTAAACGCATCGCCGATGGCGGCTTCAAAGTCGCTCTCTCACACGAAATAGTCGAGACGTCCGTCCCGGCCTACTCCTTCCAGCAATTCTGGGAGCATCAACTCCGCTGGGCGCGGACCATGCGCGTGTCCCGTTCCTCCGGATACCGCGGATTGGCATTAACCTACGGCCTGCCCTGGGCAATTCTTCTCGCTGTGGTCGCCCCCGGCAGTTGGTGGGCCTGGACGCTATTGGCAACGGCCCTGCTTACGCGTTGTGCAGTTGCCCTAAGCGTCGGTGTTAGAACACTGCGTGATCAGCATGTGCTTCCGAACCTGTGGCTGTTGCCTCTGCGTGACTTGCTGGCATTGGCAATTTGGTTTGCCAGTTATGCAGGGAATACCGTGGTTTGGAGAGGAGAGAAATTCCGGTTGGAGCGAGGTCGTATGTATCCGATTTCACACGCGCCTGAATCCGGAATCGCGAAATCCGAGCAGCACGTAGATACCCAGACTCAGCGATAGCGCTCCGGCGGGAGTATGACGACTCGGTGCGAATTTCCGCTACACGCCCAGGCAAAGCAGGCGATCCAGCCGATAACCGACCAGCCGAGCAAGAGGTTCACCAAAAAGATGACTCCCGCGCTGTGGTGTCGGCGGTGATGAGCAACGATCGCCGGCGCAAAGTAGAGCACGACCGCACAGAAGAATGCGATCAATCTAAACATCACACATCTCCTGCCAACATGTTACGCAACAAATCTCATGTTTGTTCCCTAGCCTCTATTCTTGCCATGGTAGAGACGCAGCATGCTGCGTCTGCGCCATGCAACCAACAAATGCCACACTCGCAATCTGATATGTTCACCTGATGTCCGATTCGACTCTGGTCGCCCAACCAGAACCGGCGACCGCTGCAACTATCGGCCTTCGCCTTCCGCTGATCGTTGGCATCGTCAGCTGCGCCAGCCTCCTTCTTGAGCTCGCGCTCACTCGACTTTTTTCAGTTGTCCTCTTCTACCACTTTGCATTCCTCGCGATTTCAGTTGCGCTACTCGGACTCGGAGCAGGCGGAGTCTTCGCGCATCTCTTCCGTGCAAGACTTTCGCGGTGGACCGTCGAGCAACTGGGTCAGACCTTGCTGATTGCAAACTCGGTAATCATGCTCGTTGTCCTCGAAGTTGTGCTGCACTCCGCCGTCTCGTTGAACCTGGAGCTGCGCAACTTCGAGAAGCTAACCGTCATTTACCTCGTCGCCGCAGTTCCCTTCTTTATTACCGGTTTGCTTTTTTCTGTAGTTTTTGCGCGCGAAACTGCGCAGATCGCTCGTCTCTACGGATTCGACCTCATCGGCGGCGCGCTTGCCTGCCTGATGCTCGTACCGATTCTCAACGTTCTCGGGGCACCTAACGCCGTACTCTGCGCGGCTATCCTCATGGCGGTTGCTGCGGTTCTCTGTGCCAGCACTCAGCGGCAGAAAACAGTCGCGGCAGTAATTGCACTCGCGTATGTCGCACTCATCGCCGCCAACCACAGCGGAAAACTGATTGACATTATTTATGCCAAGGGACTGCGCCGTGATGCCTCCTGGGTACAGTTCGCCCGCTGGAATGCGCTGTCACGGGTGGAGGTAGACCAAGTAGGTCTCGCAAAGTACATAGTCATCGACGCCGACGCCTCGACGGCGATGATGAACGTGGATCCCGCGCTTTGGGATCGCGACGTGCCGGTTGGTTCCGATCCGGGAACGTGGAAGCAGTCTTCACCGTTCAACTGGAAGTCCAACCTCATGGATGCGGCTCCGTCGCTTGCAAACGTGCTGCGTCCGCGCGGCGACTTCGCCATCATCGGCCCCGGCGGTGGAGTCGACGTGCTGCGCGCCGTTGCCAATGGCAGCAGAAACGTCACCGGCATCGAGATCAATCCGCTGATCGCGAACACGATCATGCGCGAACGATACGCGGATTACGCGTATCACCTGTACGAGCGGCCAGAGATTCACATTCACGTCGGGGATGGCCGCTCGTACCTGCGCAGTAGTCACGATCAATATGACATTGTGCAGATGACGCTAGTAGACACTTGGGCGTCAACCGCAGCCGGAGCATACGCGCTGAGCGAGAACAACCTGTACACGGTGGAGGCATTTCGCGAGTACTTCGATCACCTGCGTCCGGACGGAATAATCGCGATCACGCGCTGGGAATTCCGCCAGCCGCGTGAAGCCCTGCGCGTTGTGTCGCAAGCAACAGAGGCATTGCACCAACTCGGCATTGCGAATCCGCGAGAGAACTTCATCATCGCCTCCGACGGTCCGCTCGATCAGGACGGACGCCCAGTGATCGTGATGGCAAAGAAATCAGCGTTCACCACAGAGGAGGTGAATGCAGTTCGAGCGCACCTCACTTTGCATCCGAAGCTTGTAAGCCTGTATCTCCCCGGCAATGACAATGCGGAAAATGCCTTTACCCGGCTCATTGGCTCGAACGATCCGCGCGGATTCGCCGCGAGCTACCAATACAACGTAGCTCCCGTCTTTGACTCCTCTCCGTTCTTTTTCTTCACTCTGAAGACGGCGAACGCGATAGCCGACTTGCGCGGCACACGCGGAGGCATGGATTGGCGCGTGAATCTGGGCATCGTGATTTTAGGAATGGTGTTTCTTATTTCGATCGTCGCGGTTCTCGCCTTCCTAGTGATTCCACTCGCGTATGAACCGCAAGCATCACACCCGAGGGTTCTGCCCCTCAGTTACTTCATCGCCGTAGGACTCGGCTACATTCTGGTGGAGATCACCCTCATTCAGCGCTTCGTCCTCTTCCTGGGACATCCGACGTATGCGCTCACGGTGGTCATCTTTCTTATGTTACTGGCAAGCGGCGCCGGAAGCTTAACCGCACGACGGCTGACGGCAGGCACGCGCGCACTCAAACCCGTCCTGCTAATCATTGTTATTGCTGTAGTGGCCTACCTGGGATTGCTGCCTGTCATCCTGAGATTGCTCGTTGGACTGAACTTCGCGGTGAAGCTGCTCGTGAGCGGAGCACTGATCGTGCCGCTAGGCTTCGTGATGGGCATGCCCTTTCCGACGGGACTGCGCCTACTCGACGAGTCCGCAATTGGAACTAATGGACTCACCGAATGGGCGTGGGCAATGAATGCTTCCGCCAGCGTTCTGGGATCGGTGCTGGCGATGGTGATCGCCTTGCACTTTGGGCTGAACGTAACCTTCTTTTGCGGAGCGCTGGCGTATGCGTTGGCGGGAGTACTGTCCCCAGTATTAGCCCTGCGCAGCTTATGATCGCGTAGCACAGACGCGTTCGCGTGCTTTCAGTGCATCGTCCACAGCCGAGGGCGGCTGTGCCACAGTTTCTTAGAGACGCAGCCTACTGCGTCTCTACGGCTTCCAACTGCAAGACTGTCGGCGCAAGTACCCGGATCCAGAAGAATCCGTGTAATCCGTGCAGTTTCCGTGAGATCCGTCTCATGTTTTTTAGGTCGGTCCCCCAAATCTCCCCTAACCCCTTCCTCTCAAAGCTGGTCTAATCCTGCGAATGGAGCTTACCGACCGGGCGGCCGTTGATGAGGTGCTCGCCGGCAAACACGAGTCTTTTCGTGTGCTGGTCGATCGTCACGGACGCAAGGTTTTCGGCTTGGCATATCGCATGACCAGCAATGAACATGACGCGGACGAAGTGGTGCAGGAGACCTTCCTGCGCTGTTACAAGCGGCTCGACAGCTTCGAGGCCCGCTCCACGTTCTCGACCTGGCTCTATCGCATCGCCTCCAACTGCGCGCTCGACCTGCTCGCCAAGCGGAAGCAGGACAAGGCTCACATTGTCGAGAGCGACGCCCGCGATGACGATCCAAATCCCGAAGATCGGACACTTGACTATGCCAGCCCGCAGCCCGGTCCAGAACGCATGCTGCTCAGCTCCGAGCTACGAGAGCGCGTCGCGGGTGCCATGAAGCGCCTGACGGATGTTGAACGCACTGCATTCGTGCTTCGCCATTTCGAAGGCCGTTCGATTACCGAGATCGGCGCCGTTCTGAAAGTTCGTGAGGAAGCAGTGAAGAACACGATTTTTCGTGCAGTCAAAAAGATGCGCACCGAACTTGAACCGCTCATGACCACGGGACCGATGCGGGGAGGCGTACGATGACTCACCCCGACGAACAGGATCTGGTTCTCTACTTTTACGGCGACGCTCCAAAAGCCTCTTCGATCGAAAGCCATCTCGCGGAGTGCAAAGAGTGCGCCGCCGAGTTCGCTCAACTTAGGGCGACTCTTTCAGCCATCGATTATCCCGTGCCTGAGCGTGCGGCAGACTATGCAGCTCAGCTCTGGAGCACCCTGCGGCCACGCCTCGAACAGAGCGAGGCGCCAAGACGCTCAGCATGGGCTGCGGTTCTTCAACCGCGTCGCTGGGCGATTGCCGGGGCATTTGCCGCGGTCATCGTGTTGGCGTTCCTAGCTGGTCGAATTTCAGGACCGAAGCAGCCCAGCCCGACTCAGGTTGTCAGCAAGCAGACGCCCTCAGGCAGGGACCGCGTCCTCATGGTCGCCGTGGGCGACCACCTCGACCGCACCGAGATGATTCTCGTGGAGTTGGCCAACACTCGACCTGAAAGCAAGGTTGACATCTCCGCGGAACGCGATTTCGCTCAGGAGCTGGTCAATGAGAATCGGCTCTACCGCCAAACCGCCCAGCGCGACAAAGATCCCGAGATCGCCAATGTCCTCGATCAGGTAGAGCGAGTTCTGATTGACATCGCGCACCATCCCGATTCCGTTTCGGGAAAAGAGCTGGAAGAGCTTCAGCAACGGATCGAAGCGCAAGGCGTGCTGTTCAAGGTGCGGGTGATCGAGTCAAAGGTGAAGGCCCGTAGCCGGGCGGAATCAGCACCGCAGAAGAGCCTTGGCGATTCGAGGTTGTAGGCATGGAATTACGGAAATCCATTTTGAGAGCTGTCATCCTGAGGCCGGTTGTTGGCCGAAGGATCTCCCGCAATATTTCCGGCTTAGTTGCTGCGTCCCGGCTCTTACACGAGGATTCTGGAGGAAGTGCCAGGACGCAATATTCAAGTCCGAAACATCCCGGGAGATCCTTCGGCCAACAACAGGGCTCAGGATGACAGATGTTTACCTATGTTTCATGAATTCAAATTGAACGGCTTCAACAGTTCGCACATACATCAAGCACGACAAGGCAATTGAGGAAATGAAAACAACAACGTCTTTTATAACTTTCATTCTGATTCTTATTACTGCGCTGGGCGTGACCGCCGCAGCGCAAACCGACGATTTTCCTACCGGAGCGATCTCCAGCTTTCAGCCGCAGAAGAGTGGAGATCGCGCGACTGACGACGCCCTTGCCGCGGCCAAAGACGCAATTTACCAGGAGCAGTGGCAGAAGGCGCTTGATCTTTATTCACAGGTAATAAAGGCGGGCCGCGCCCGAGTGGACGAAGCCCTCTATTGGCAAGCCGTAGCTCAAGACAAACTTGGACAGGATCCGCAAGCTCTCAAAACCATTGGCCAGATCAAACGAGAGTATCCACGCAGCCAATGGATCAAGGATGCTGGAGCGCTTGAGCAGGAGATTCTACAGAAGCAGGGAAAGACGCCGACACCCGATCGGGAGTCCGACTGCGACTTAAAGCTACTCGCGGTCAACAGCCTCATGAACACCGATCCTGATAAGGCCGTACCGATCATTGAGAAATTGCTGAACAGCACCAATTCAGGACAGTGCGAAGGCAAGATTCTTGATAAAGCACTTTTCGTGCTTTCCCAGAGTGACAGTCCTCGAGCTCGGGAACTCATGCTGCAAATCGCCACCGGCAAGCTCCATCCCGAGCTGCAGAAGAAGGCGATTCATTATCTCGGCATCAGTGGGAACCATGACACGCTGATGAAGATTTATCAGGGAAGCAGCAATGTTGAAGCCAAGAAGTCGGCTCTTCACAGCCTGGGTATCTCAGGCGGCTGCAGCGAACTGCTAACTCTTTCCTCGGGCGAGAAGGACACGTCGCTCGTCAAAGAGGCGATTCACTCCATGGGAATCGCTGGCTGCAAGAGCGAGGTGCGCGATCTTTACAACAAAACCACTGATCCCGGAGTGAAGCGCGATCTTCTGCATTCAACTATCGTCTCTGGCGATACCGAACTGCAACAGAAAGTCGCGATGAGCGATCCCGATCCAAAAATGCGAGCCGAGGCGCTCAAGGATCTCGGTGTTTCCGGAGGGTGCACTCAGCTTTCGGGCTTCTCCGCAAATGAGAAGGATCCAGAAGTGGTCCATGCTGCGATTAAGGCCATGGGAGTTGGCGGCTGTCAGCAACAGCTCCGTGATCTCTATAGCAAGGCCACTACTCCCGATATGAAACGAGAGGTCCTGCACTCCACCATCGTCTCCGGTGACACCGAGTTGCAGGAGAAGGTTGCTCTTACCGATACGGATCCCAAGTTGAGGATGGAAGCGATCAAAGACCTCGGCATCTCCGGTGGCAGCAGCGAGACGCTGACAAAGATTTACCAGAACGATCAGAACCCCGACGTGCGCAGCGCGGTGATCAACGCGCTGTTCATCAAGGGAGACGCACATTCCCTGGTGGAACTGGCGCGCAAAGAGACCAATCCGGAACTGAAGCGGGAGCTGGTCCAGAAGATGTCGGTGATGGGCAATCGCGAGGCCACCGATTATCTGATGGAGATTCTGAACAAGTAACCAGAGGCACTAGGCAGTTTTCGAAACATGGCACCTACGTTAGTTCAATTCCATGAGCGCGCTTCGCCCTAGAGACTGTCATCCCTCACTCCGCAGCGAAGCTGTTTATGGCGCCGAGAATCTTAACGCGGAGTGGGGGATCTGCTGTCTCTCGGTGCGCACAAAACAGCAGATCCCCCGCGCAAACAGCGCGCGAGGGATGACAGTTTTAAAAAGGAATTCCGTAGCCGGTAACACTCAAACGAATCCAGCAGCCAACGAGAAGACACCATGCAAAGACTATTCGCTATAGCCATTCTGATTAGTTCGTGCTTCGGCAGCGCGCAGGTCGCGCGGCTCGAGGGCCCACAGACTCAGCCTCCGCAGATTCGCAATGCGAAGCTTGAGACCGTGTCCACTTCTGCGAATCTGCAGGAGCAAATCTCCGGCTTCGCCGCCCGCCAGAGCGGCATCGGCTGGATCGGTTATGCGGTTCCCGCAGTCAGCGGGAATCGCACGATCTGCTGCTTCGATGGCGGCTGGCAGACGAACGGCTGCTGCGGCACATGCCGTCTGGAGTCGGAGCACAACACTTTTTCGGGATCACGCGATGATTGCAACGACGTCGAGACCAAGAGCATTACCGTGCTCTATCGAGTGGAAGACAAGAAGATCGGCAGCATTCGTCTGTTCAGCGAAAACTGCGCGATCGATGCCGGCGGAGTTCCGGTGACGATCGTGACTGGAGCCGATCCCAAGCAGAGCATCGCATATTTAAGCACGTTCGTGACGAAAGACGGGGATGCTCACTTGGGTAGACGCGCACTCGACGCAATTGCCCAGCATGCCGATGCCTCTGCCGATGCGGCCCTGGATCGGTTCTCCGCAGCCGATTATCCGGAGAAGATTCGCGAGCACGCCGCGTTCTGGCTCGGAGTCGCGCGCGGCGCACATGGATACGCCACGCTGAAGAAGCTAATCGAATCCGATCCCGACGATCACTTTCGCGACAAACTTACGTTTCCCCTGAGTCAAAGCAAGGAACCAGGAGCGGAAGAAGAGTTGATTCATGTTGCCAAGCAGGATTCAAGTTCACGCGTGCGTGGACAAGCGTTGTTTTGGCTGGCGCAGAAGGCGGGGAAGAGGGTCGCCGGCGTAATCAACGATTCCATCGAAAACGATCCCGACACCGACGTGAAGAAGAAGGCAGTGTTCGCGCTATCGCAATTGCCGGACCACGAAGGCGTGCTGAAGTTGATCGAGGTGGCGCGAAACAACAGAAACCCTGTAGTAAGAAAGCAGGCGGTATTTTGGTTGGGTCAATCGAACGATCCCAGAGCCCTAGACTTCATCACAAGCGTTCTGACGCACTAAAGCGGCCTAGCATGGGCCACCGACATGGTAGAAACGCAGCGTGCTACAGGGCTGTCCAAATTAGCTTGGGGAAGGGCACCGGCTTCAGCCGTGCCGTTTGAAGTTTCGGATTGATCAGGCTTTAGCCGCTGCGGTTGTGTTTCTCGATGGAGTTAGCTATTTAGGTTTCGGGCAACCGATTTAAGATTTTCGGTCACGAAGCGGAGTCCACCGCAGCGGCTAAAGCCGGATCCATCATGGATTTTGTCCCGGCACGGCTAAAGCCGATGCCCCTCCCTAAATTGCTAGATTCCTAATTTGGACAAGCCTGCAGCATGCTGCGTCTCACGCTTGTTCTTAAACCTGTCATCCTGAGCCCTCTTTTGGGCGAAGGACCTCTCGAGATGTGTCAGCTTCGAAGTCCTGTCCCGGCATTTTGGCCAAAGATCTTCGTGTAGCCGTGGAATTGTTAAGCTCTTAACTGGCCTTGGCCAGCGCGTCTTTTCTCAAGTGCCCAAGCAGTGCCGTTTGTGCCCTGGTCGGATAGCGATATTTCAGGCGCACGACACCAATTCGCCGTTGACTATGCTTGTCCCCGATCTTCACGAACCGGCAACCAGGCATATCACTGACCGCCATTTGCGGCACCACCGAGACTCCCATTCCCGCTGACACCATCGCGAGAATCGTTGCGAACTGCCCACTCTCAAAGACCACTTTGGGATTGATCCGCGACTGGCGGCACGCCTGCAGAGCATTCTCGCGAAAGCAATGACCTTCCTTCAGCAAGAGAAATGGTTCTTCGCGTAAGTCATCGAGCCTGAGTGAGCGACGCCTCGCCAATGGATGCTCCTTCGGCAACACCGCAAACAGCGATTCCTGCATTAGCTCGCTTACGATCAGTTCACCGCCTGACACCGGCAGCGCCAAGAGCGCCAAGTCGATGGTTCCTTCATGCAATCGCTCGAGCAGCGTTGGTGTGATCTCTTCTACTATGCTCACCGACACGCTGGGATGCTGGCGTCCGAAGCTGCTCAACATGGGGGGCAGCAGATAAGGAGCGACCGTGGGAATCGCTCCCAGCACTACTTCTCCGCTCTCAACGCTGGCCATCTCGCGAATCTCGACGCGCGCTTCGCCGATCTGCCGCAAGATCGCCTGGGCTTTGGGAAGAAACGCCTTCCCAAATTGGGTTAAGCGCGCGGAGCGCGGCAGGCGGTCAAAGAGTTTTGCTCCCAGCTCATCTTCGAGTTTATGGATCTGCTGCGAGAGCGACGGCTGTGCTACCCGCGCGGCCTCAGCGGCACGAGTAAAGTTACCGGATTCGGCGACAGCGCAAAAATAGCGGAGCTGATGAACTTCCATAAATTTGCAATCTGCATCGCGGAAGCACGGCGAACACGAAGGCAAGGCGTGAGGTCACCAAGCGGAGGGAATCCGAAGGAAAATTCGGACCGTTGAGCGATTTTGAAATTCGTGACCTCTTCAGTTGCCTTCGTGACCTTCGTGTTCGCCTTTCAGGCCGTTGCCAGCGATGTGTTTTGCCTATAACAAACATTGTAACGATAGATTAGACCTATGGCCAGCAAAGGACGGCACGCGTTAGGGGCAAAAAGAACGGAGCTGCTCGCGCAGCCCCGTGTAGTCGGAAGGGCAATGTTGTTTAGGGAAGCACGAAATGTCCGCGGCGGTTCGAATGCCAGCACTCTTCGTTCGAGTCCGTGCAGAACGGCTGCTCTTTACCCACGCTGTTGGTCGTGATGCGATTGCCGGAGACGCCCTGCTTCACCAGCGCCTGCTTTACGGCCTCAGCGCGGCTCGCGCCTAAAGCCAGGTGGTTCTCTGCCGATCCGCGCTCATCGCAATGGCCCACAACCTGGAACGCCACCTCCGGATGTTCCTGAAGGAAGTTGGTATTTGATGCAATCAGTTGTGAGGTTTCGTTATCGATTTCGTAGGAATCGTAAGCGAAGAACGCATCTTTGACATTGCGTTCGAAAAGCTCACGCAAGCTAGGTTGCACGGTCACTGCTACCGGAGGAGGCGGTACGCTGACGGTGAGCCGCGCAGTGGCATCGGAAGTTCCACCGGGACCCTTGGCAACGAGGCGATACGTGGTCGAGTCCGCTGGATTGACGCTAATCGAACCGTTCAAATCCAGCGATCCAAGCGACTCGATCGTGACGTCGGTGGCATCCTTGGATTCCCACGTAAGCTTTGCCGACTCTCCCTTTTTGATCTCCTGCGGAGACACGCTGAGAGTAACCGTTGGCTGCGGCGGCGGTGGCGGAGGCGGCTCAACCTTTGCCGCCACGGGCTTCTTGGCGCAGCCGGCGATGAGAAGCATTGCCGCTGCGAGAGTGAGAACAAATGTAAATAATGGTGCGCGAGACTTCATAAACTTCTCCTTTTTGTGGATCACACAGATCCATTCAGTCGCTTTGTTGGCGCGGAATAACAGCCTAAAGGAGCAACAATTCAGAGATGCTGGATCAGCAGCGTAGGCTACAACTTAAATGCAGCGAACCCGGTAACTCCAAAGTGGTACTTCCCACTCTCGAAGTCGTTCGAAGCTCCTGCACGACGAAGAGCAGCCCGACGAAAAAGGCGCTTGCGCCGATTAGCGCATTGAAGAGCGCCGCCGCACGTTGCGCGCGAAGCGCACTCATCGGTCCATGCACCACGATGTAGGGAACATGCACGACCGGCGTCATCAACAGCGCAAGGATTGTGAGACTCGCGACGATCAGGAGCCCAACAACGATTAGCCGCGAGTTCATGGAGAGAGTATCCCCGGGGTGCCAGCCGAAAATCAATCCAGAGTTTCTGAATTAGGTAACAGGAGTCGTAGGACGTTGGGTGAAGACACTAAGGGCTCGCTAGGCTAAGGTAACCGACAGCACACCGCGATGTGCACATGTCACGGCCAATCGCAAGACCCGAGTCACTGCATCTTGAGTTCCGAAATAGGAGATTCTGGCGAAGTGTCTGAATAAAAAAAGGCGGCCGAAGCCGCCCTTTTTTATTTCGTGAACTGTTGAAGCCTACACGCCACCTTCAGTTCCAGTCGCTTGCTGCGCGCGTCCAACCACATTTTGTGTCTGGTTGCGAACTGCGCTGATGCCTGAGCGCACGCGCTCCTTGCCCTGATCTACCAATTCGCGAGCGCTATCCTGCAGATCGCTCGCGCGCTCCGCCAAATTGTTCCGCGTTTCTTCGCCGCTCAGGGGCGCAAATAGCACACCCAGGCCAACACCAATTCCAAGTCCAATGAGAAAACCTTTCATGCAGTCCTCCAGCTAAAATTGTACGGGGAGTCTCGTTCTAGTCCGGCCGCTACCTTACAGATGCCGCTTGAGTGCTAGAGTTTGCCGCACCACGATTGCAGCAGCTCTCGGTGAATGCCGGGTGCGATTGCTGGCAGCTGAGTTTAGCCTTTGCACTCCGGACACGGGCACTCGCGGCGCAGGAATTCCCAGGAGTAAATGCCGCTGCTGTGGCCGTCGTTCCAGTGAAAGTTGATTGCGTATTTGCCTACGGGAGCGACTTCTAACGGGCGCACAGGCTCCTTATACATGGGCAGAGCGCCTGGTTTGGGTTTCGGCGGCTCCCCGATTCTACGTCCGGAGCCCCCGCGCTCTTCGTTGCAGGTAGCGCATGGGCAGGCGTCGCGCAGCCAGGAAAACGAATAGTGGCTCTTGTGTGAGTCTTTCCACTCGATGTCCATGCCCTTACCGGTGCTTTTTTCCACCTTGACGGACCTTGGATCCGTGGCCGCAACGGGCAGAACGCGCGCTTCTTCAGCCTGAACGCGCCGCACTTCCTCGGCTGGACCGGTCTTAAAGGGCTCGTGAGACATACAGAAAGTATGACATTAGGCGTGCGGAAGCGCCTTGAACTGTGCTCCCAATGCCCTGATTTCGCGCCAAAAGTGCCTTAAAACTGCGCTTTTTATGCGCGAACCGTCACTTCAGGATCCCTCTTTCCGATCCCTCAACGAACTTAACGAGCCGCGCGACGTCGTCACTTAAGTCGCTCTCAGCCTTGAGTTTGGCCAGCGAATCCCCGACATTCATCTTCGAATTGAGCAGCACGCGATAAGCGCGATGGATTTTGCGCAACCGTTCCTTGCTGAATCCTTTGCGCTGAAGACCGACGGAATTCATCCCAAAGGCGTGTACTTCGCGCTTTGCGCTGGTTAACGAGAACGGAAGAACGTCCTGAGTGATGGTAGTGCCGCCGCCAATGTACGAATAAGCGCCGATGCGAACGAACTGATGTACCGGACATAGCGCCCCAACTACCGCATATTCTTCAACCGTTACATGTCCTGCGAGCGTGGCAGCGTTCGCCATGATCACGTTATCGGCGATCACGCAATCATGCGCGATGTGCGTGTACGCCATAATCAGGCAATTACTTCCAACGCGCGTAACGCCGCCGCCACTAGGAGTGCCGCGGTGAATAGTCACGCTCTCGCGAATTACGTTGTTATCGCCGATCTCGAGGCGGGTCTTTTCGCCCTTGAACTTCAGATCCTGAGGTTCTAATCCCAGCGTTGTGAAGGGGAAGACGCGGTTGTTGCTGCCGATTTTTGTTGGTCCGCCCAGCACTACATGCGGGAGAAGTTCGCACTTCTCGCCCATTACAACGTCTTCGCCGACGATGCAAAATGGGCCGATGATGCAGCTATCCGGAACCTCTGCGCGCGGATCGACGATCGCTGTGGGATGAATGCGTGAGCTCACGCCGGGCGGCTCACCAGCTGGCATGTCACGATAGCTTCGCAGGCAAGTTTGCCGTCTACCCAAACGTTGCCTTGCATCCTCACGGCTGTTGCGCGCCATGCCAGAACATCGACTTCGACGCGGAGCTGATCACCCGGCGTGACCGGCTTGCGGAACTTGGCGCGTTCAATGCCGGTGAACACCATGAGTTTCTGGTCGCGATCGGGAATCTCCGTCAGCAACAGCGCCCCACCCGCCTGGGCGATCGCTTCAACAATGAGGACCCCCGGCATGATCGGATAGCCCGGGAAGTGTCCGGCAAAGTGCGGTTCATTTGCCGTGACGTTTTTGATGGCGACGATGCGCTTCTTGCGCTCGATTTCGATCACGCGGTCAATGAGCAGGAATGGATAGCGATGCGGCAAGATCGCCTGGATCTCGGTTATATCCAGCGTCTTCTTTTCCATCGCCGACTGCTCGGGTTCCATCGTCGTCACGCTTGCTTGATCTTCTGCGCTCATGTCTGAAGCACGAAATTATAGTTTCTCGTGCGCACCATTGGCGAATTAAGAGCCGATGTGTAAGCTCAGGGACCATGATTACGGTGGCGGAGGCTCGCAGCCGCGAGCAACAACTCCTGCAAGATCTGAAAGCTCTGGTCGAGATCGAATCTCCCAGCAGCAGCAAGTCGGCCGTCGATCATCTTGCTGATTTCCTCGCCGCCAGGCTGGAACATCTCGGTGGGCATGCCCAAATTCATCGTGTGAGCGATTTCGGTAATCACGTACAAGCCGACTTTGCCGGCATATCGGAAACTAAGCCCATACTTCTCTTAGGCCACACCGACACGGTTTGGGATCTGGGAACTCTCAACCAGATGCCCTTCCGCTTGGCCGACGGTCGAGTATGGGGGCCCGGCGTGCTCGACATGAAGGGTGGCATTGCCATCGCCATGCACGCACTTGGGATGCTGCGCGAACACAACATTCCTCATCCTCCGGTCCGCACGCTGTTTGTCTCTGATGAGGAGGTAGGGAGCCATTCTTCGCGATCGATCACCGAGCGTCTCGCATTGGAATCACAAGCAGTTCTCGTTTTGGAACCGGGACAAGGCCTCGACGGAGCAGTGAAGACCGCACGCAAAGGCGTTGGAGTCTACGAACTTAAGGTCACAGGCGTGGCGGCCCATGCGGGCGTAGAGCCGGGACAAGGTGCGAGTGCGATTCATGAGCTCGCACATCAAATCGAGACTCTAACGTCGTTTATTGATTTCGACCGTGGCCTTACAGTCAACGCAGGTCTAATCAAAGGCGGAACGCGGAGCAACGTCGTGGCAGCGGAAGCCTGGGCTGAGGTCGATGTGCGTGTGAAAACAATGGCCGACGCCAAGCTGATCGACGAGAAAATGCACTCACTCCGTCCTCAGGATTCGCGATGCAAGGTGGAGGTAAGCGGCGGCATCAACCGTCCACCGATGGAGCGGAGCGAGAGGGGCGTGATGCTGTATCGCAGGGCAGCACGCGTGGGTGAGTCCTTGGGATTGAAGATCGACGAGCAATCCACCGGCGGCGGATCCGACGGGAATTTCACAGCCGCGCTCGGAGTTCCTACTCTTGACGGCCTCGGAGCTGTCGGCGAGGGTGCCCATGCCGTGCACGAGTCCATTCTGGTAGAGCACATCGCGCCGAGGGTAGCCCTGCTGGCGGGTTTGATTGCTTCGCTCTAGGCGCGGGCGATGCTTTTTGACGTGGGTTGATTAACGTCCTATCATCAACAGATAGGGCATCCTATTGGGGGTTTGTTTATGTTTGGCGGAAAACTAGGAATACCCGAGCTTCTGCTTCTGCTCGGCATTGCACTTCTGATCTTCGGACCGGGCAAGCTGGCCGATTTCGGCAAAGGTCTTGGCGAAGGCATCAAGAATTTCAAGAGCGCGGTGAAAGACGGTGAGCAAGGGACCGACGAGAAAAAGCAGTAACTGCTCCCGGATTGTCTCTCCCCTTTTTTGCTTCCACCTTCCTCGGACCAGATCACGACGCCCTTTGATCCTCTAGCACTTGCGGAGCATTCTCTCGCAGCATTCGATAGACCAGCGGAACCGGCAAACCTACAACATTGAAATAGCAACCTTCGATGCGCGGAATCCAGCGTGAAGCAACGCCTTGAATCGCGTAGGCGCCTGCTTTGTCCATGGGTTCGCCAGTGGCAACGTAGTCTTCAATTTCCTGATCGCTGATCTGCTCCATCTGAACCACTGTGGTTTCCGATGCATCCCTGGATTGCCAGTCACCGTTGTTATCTTTCCACGTCAGACAAACGCCAGTGATCACGTAGTGGCTCCGGCCGCGGAGCGTTCGCAGCATTTGCGCAGCATCGCGTGCATCTCGAGGCTTGCCTAACGGACTTCCGCTGATCAAGTCGAGGACCACTTCAGTATCCGCTGCAAGAATCACGGCATCAGAATCGACACGACCTGCGACGGCTTCGGCCTTCTCCCGCGCAAGTCTGCGCACACAGGCCTCTGGAGTTTCTCCGGCCCGATGGTGTTCGGGAACATTTGCTGGATGCACCGAAAAAGGAATGCCCGCGTTTCTCAGAAGTTCCTGGCGCCGAGGTGAGGCTGAGGCAAGAATGAGCATCCGTTTGTTAGTTATCCCGAAACGGCATACGGCGGAACAATGAATTTTCCGGCTCAGGGAAAAACGCAGGGAATTTTTCCCGAGGAAAAAATTCTTTTTCGGCAGACCCGCACGAATACAGCAGAATACGAAAGCACCAGGGAAATCGCAGGGAAGTAGCAGGGAATTCGCGTTCATGCTGGCTCAGGCAGAGAGGTGTCGTTCTTCGCTGGCTTAAGAGCCGCCTGTCGGTCGATTGCCAAACTCCCATACCCTTCCTCTTTGCTACGACGCAATGGGCGACAGTGTCAATCGTTTTGTTCTTCATTCGGGCAGATAACAACAAACCTTGCCTGCAGCCGCTCTAGCCTCGCCGGGAGAACTGGAAGATAGGGACAGGACGCTGTGGCTTAATGCGAGCCAGTGATACATTTTTTGTATCGCCAGTGGTCCAAGCTGAATCGCTAGCAGCGAAAGCAAGATCATGCCTGAATTTTCCATTGACTCTCTGCTGCAGACTCAGACTGTTTCGGTCCGGGACGTGTACTGCCAGGGCACCTGCCGGCACCAAAGCGCAGAAGAGTGGGCCACATCTACGCATCTGGTGTTCCCGTACCGCGGCGTCTATGTGCGGCATCTGGGGCATGACCAGGCCGTTGCCGAGGCCAATCAAGTGCTGTTTTTCAATGTTGCCGAGAGCTATCGGGTCAGCCACCCCGTTGCTGGCGGCGATGCCAGCCTGACGCTGGTAATCAGCGAGCCGCTGCTACACGAAATCGCGCCACGGACTCTTCTATACGACGGCGCAGCATTGGGGTTTCGGCACCAGGGTCTGCGGATTGACGCGCGGACACAAGCGCTTGTGGCCATGCTGCGGCACAGCCTGCGCCAGAAGATCGCGGAGCCCTTGGAAGCCGAGAGCCTTGCCTTGACCTTGGTGCAACGGGCGCTAGGGCCGCGCACGACCCACGCGGCAGCCGCCACCGTTGGACGCCGGCGACTGGTAGACCGGGCCAAGCTGGTGTTAACGAGCGATCTAGCCCGGCGCTGGAGCTTGGCCGAAATCGCCGCCGAGGTGCACTGCTCCCCGGTCTATCTCACGCAGGTCTTCCAGCAAGTGGAAGGTATGCCCTTGTATCGCTACCAGCTGCGGTTACGCCTTGCGCGAGCGCTGGATCTACTCGCGCAGTATGACGACCTCACCAGCCTAAGCCTGGAGCTCGGCTTCTCCAGCCACAGCCATTTCAGCGCCGCTTTTCGCGAGGCTTACGGCCGCTCACCCTCAGAGTTCAGGCAGTCTGCCCTGCATCGTTAAGAGCCTTGCTTATTCATAGGCTTGTCTATTTAAGTCAGCCCCAGGCCTGATCTCTCCGGCATCTCTCGCCGTTCTATACTGAAATCACAATGGCGACTGTTTTTAAACGCGTTCTTTTGAAGCTGTCTGGAGAGGCCTTGGCCGCCGGCCAGGGATTCGGGGTCGATGTCACGCGTGTGCACGAAATTGCCGCGGAAATTGCTGATGTTCATTCCCTCCGCGTTCAACTAGCCATTGTGGTAGGGGGCGGCAACTTTTTTCGCGGAGTCGCCGAGCAGGCCCGCGATATGGACCGCGTCTCAGCCGATCACATGGGCATGCTGGCGACCATGATCAACGCCCTTGCCCTACAGGACGCGTTGGAGAAGCAAAATATCCACACCCGCGTGATGTCTGCGATTGAAATGAACCAGGTTGCTGAACCGTTCATCCGTCGACGGGCGATACGCCATCTGGAGAAAGATCGCGTTGTAATCTTCGGAGCAGGAACGGGAAATCCGTATTTCTCGACCGATACCGCCGCCTCGCTGCGCGCGATGGAGGTCAAAGCAGACGTGATTCTCAAGGCGACCAAGGTTGATGGCATATATGACGCCGATCCATTCCTGGTAAAGGATGCAACGATGTTCCAGCAGATCACGTACATGGAGATAATCAAACGCGGCCTGAAGGTGATGGATACGACGGCGATTAGCCTGTGCAAAGACAACAATCTCCCGATGATCATCTTCAACTTGAATAAGCACGGAAACATCCGTCGCGTGATCACAGGCGAAAAGGTGGGATCGCTAGTCTGCGCGTGAAGCCCATGCTGTCGAGAACAACGGACGCCGAAAGTATTTTTCTTCGCCACTGTAAGTAGCTGACCTGCATCGGCCGGGTATACCCCAGGGTATTTCTGGGCATTGCGGAAAATAAATGCTGGCCTCAAGTCGCTTCCCTTCCTCACCTCCGGTTACGTTGTTGTGGAAAATGCTGCAGGGTCCGGGCTTGGAGCGCTTCGAGCTACTCCAGGATGCTGAGCGATGGGTTCTCCGCGGCACGATCCTCCATCTTCACGACAACCGGCCGCTGGAAGTCCGATATTCGATCGAGTGCGATTCGGGATGGCACACAGTGAATGCCGGGATCGCAGTTCGCGATAGTAATCGCGAGCGCAGCCTGGCCATCGAGACTGACGGTGGCCGCTGGATCGCGAACGGAGATCCTCAGCGGCAGGTGGATGGCTGCATTGACATCGATTTAGGATGGAGTCCCTCCACGAATACTCTTCCGATTCGCAGGCTCAATCTTAAGAATGGAACCACCAGCGGTCCCTTGATCGCTGCCTGGGTCAAATTTCCCGAATTAGTATTGGAGCCCCTGCCGCAGGGCTATCAGCGAGTGGCTGAGCGTGCTTATCGTTACAGCAGTCGTGGAGGAACATTCGCCGCCAATCTCACGGTCGATGAGCATGGGCTCGTAGAAGAATATGAAGGCTTCTGGAAGCGGGTGATTCTAGCTGACTCGCATTAGTGGAGACGCAGTCTGCTGCAGGGCTGTCCAAATTAGTCTTAAGGGAAGGGCACCGGCTTCAGCCGTGCCGTTTGAAGTCTCGGATTGATCAGGCTTTAGCCGCTAGGGTTTCTGTTTCTCGATTTAGCTACTAGGTTTCGGGCAACCGATCTAAGGTTTTCGGTCACGAAGCGGAATCCACCGCAGCGGCTAAAGCCGGATCGATCATGGATTCCGTCTCGGCACGGCTGAAGCCGATGCCCCTCCCTAAATCGCTAGATTCCTAATTTGGACAAGCCTGCAGCCTGCTGCGTCTCTATAACACAAGCCAAATCTCACGCCCGGGCTGCCCCAGCTCTGGTAAGTCCAAAGGCTGCACGAATACTGGTTCGGCTTAGATATGCAATCATCCACGCGAGCAGCCCAAAACGCAGGAGCCCCAGGACGACCAGGGTGATCGGAAGGTAGCGAAACATGTGGGAAAACAATCCGACGTCGAGAACGAACGAGAACAGCGCGAATCCATAGCTGACGAACCAGGCCCATCGTTGCAGTTTCTGCAACGCGATGCCTATCCAGCAGCAGAGCACCGCCATAACGAGAAAGTACGCAGTCACGACTCCCGGTACATCAAGCAGCAACGCCGGGCCCAAAGAGGCGGATGGCGTAGCTTCCTCAATAAAGGAGATGAGCAAGGCACGAGCGAAGAGCCATCCGAATAGGGAGATGGTATAGGCGCCGAAGCCGAGGAAGTACAGAGTCGCAATTACGTTCACGCCAACCGGTCGTTTCACGATTAGGGCTGTGCCTCCTCGACAGAAATAATCTTAGGGTCTCTGCGAAATTTCTTGTAATCGCTGAACTGAGCCTCCACTTCGAGCCGCATCGTTTTCACCAGGGCGATCCGCGCGTCGAAGCTGATGTGCGCGTGTTGCGGGAGCCAGGCTTCGTTGTTCACGAAGGTTTGCTCGAGTTCGATATGGGAACCCGGATGCAAGCGCAACAGAAATCCTCCCCAGGTGATAGTGTCGATCACCTCCGCTTCGAGCCTGAGCCATTGGAAATCCTCTTTGCCGATCCACAGCTTCGGACGCAACTTCGGCAATACTCGCGCCGCATTCAACTTTGGCCGAAAAGCTTGGCGAGGCTCTCCGAGTAGCACGTATGCAGATCGCCCGTTTAGTGTCTCTTCGCCGAGAATGCGGAAATCGTACGCCTCCGGGACTTCCAAAAGAAATGAATGTTCTTCGTGATGGCGCTTTTCGAAATCGGCCAAGCGCTTGTCACGATCGCCAGGCGACTCCTGCCGGCGCTTGTCCATCGTGTCGTTGAGCTTTTTCTCAACCTTGCGAGCCTCAGAATCGGACAGCGGCTGATCGTTGCGCTTGATCAGGTGAGCGTAGGGCTGGCCATAAAGGAAGATGATCTCTTCGGTTTCAGATTTCGCGGACTTGACGCTGCCGTTGGAGTTCAACTCACGCTGCTCGATGCGCTGCACAAAGGTGTAGTTTGTTTCCTTTTTCCAATTGTTGAGGTCGTGTTCCATGGCACGACGAACGATCTCTTTTGGGGAAGGAACAGAAACCGAAGCCTGAAGAGCTTGCTTATTCTGGTCCTGCGACAGGGCGACGCCGACTAGTACCAGAGTGAGAGTGGTGATTATGGACGCGGGCGGGTTCAGCTTTGCGTTCGAAGGTTCCCGAATAGTTAGCAAGAGAGAGCTCAGTCGAGGCTTACTGAATCATACCTTTTGGCGAAGTGCCGACGCGAAGATTACCGATCCTGGCTTGAACTTGCGCGTTAGAATCACATTCGAATTCCCGCATTCGCAAGGCAAGCTTCGATGGCGGCCGGGCCACGAACTCCGAGTTACCTTCGGCTCCTCCTAATTTTCTTAGCGACGCCAAAGGCGAGACGCCGACCATCACGCCCAGGAGCGGCATCTTCTCCGTCGAGTGGCCTGCGACGGAGAGCGTGTCAAATCACTTGCTGTTCAGCAGCTCCGGCGAGTTGTTCCGGACGTTACCGATCACACCAGCTTCAATCCGTGGATGCAAGTGCGGCTATTTGTTGGCGGTCTGATTTGGCAGCTCTGCTCGGCGCTTTATCTTGTGCTGGATCTGCTCTTCGGACAGGATGGGTGCGAAGTCTTCCATCTCAAAGACCTGGCGGATTTCGACTTTCGTAGTCGCCGGCGCTGCAGTTGGGGCCACGCTTGACCCACTCGATGGCCTCTTCGAGGGACTTGACCTGCAAGATCGAGAAGCCAGCGACGAGCTCCTTGGCCTCGGTGAAGGGGCCGTCGACGACGGTACGAGACTTGCCAGAGAATTTGACGCGTGCGCCTTTGGAGCTGGGATGGAGGCCATCGAGGGCGAGCAGGACGCCAGCCTTGATGAGTTCTTCGTTGTACTTGCCCATCTCGGCCATGAGCTGTGGATCGGGGAGGGCGCCTTCTTTTTCTGACTCTGCGGTTGCTTTGACGATGACCATGAATCGCATTGCGAAATCTCCTTTGGGTTGAGCGATGGTTGGGTGGCTTGTTTTCGAGTTTAGCTATTTGTTGGCTAACCGGTGAACTCACATTGAGAGCGCAGTTGGATCGCTGTTGGTCGCTTTCGTACTGGCTCTCTGCTGATACGTCGAACCGGGTGTAGCCCGAATCGACATGAGAACGGAATTTAATTTATTTTTTCGGGGAGACGCAAGGATGGTCTAAATTACGGATTTTATTGAGGCAGGTTGAGCATGTGGTTTAGTTCTTCGCGGTTGGGGCCGTGGCCTGAACTGTCCGAACTCTTCGGCCAACTTCTGCATGAGGTAGCCACTCTGTCGCATCCCGATTGGTTGAGGCATCACTAGACATCCGTCATAACCCCCCAAAAAAGCTGCTTTATCAAAGTTAGTTTATTAGCGTTCGAGAAGCACCGGTAACCGCAGCCACCAGAGCCACGATTAAAACAAGAGAAAGGGGACGGTTACAGGTGAAGACGCAAGCTTGCGCGTGACAGATCGCCACCGGGCAGGCCGGACTCAACGCAATTCCCCAGTTAGAGCCAAGAACGCCACAGGAATCGGCCAAAGCCCACCCGTTTAGGACCAGGCACTGCTTCGCTCCGCGCTCTAATGACTGAATTGCGAGGTGAAGCGATGACAACAGATGTTAAGACAATCATTGTCGGAGGTGGACAGGCTGGGCTTTCGGTCAGCTATTACCTGACGCAGCAAGGACGTCCGCACGTCGTGTTGGAACAGGCGCCGGCGGCGGCCAACGTCTGGCGCAATCGGCGCTGGGATTCGTTCACTCTGAATACGCCGAATTGGCAATCGGCTTTGCCGGGAGCGGAGCGTCCGGGCAGTGATCCCGATGGCTTTCTCTCGCGCGAGGAAATCGTTGCGTATTTCGAAGACTACGTGAAGCGATTCCGCCTGCCTGTGGGCTACGGCATACGGGTCAACTCGGTCGAGCAGGACCAAACTGGGAACGGCTTCGTGGTACGTACGAGCGCCGGCAGTTTCGCGGCCGACAACGTGGTGATGGCGACGGGTCTGCATCAGTTCCCCCGCATACCGCCGTTCAGCCGTCATTTTCCGGCATCGATCAGGCAGATGCACTCCGACCACTACCGCAATCCGCAGTCGTTGCCTGTGGGTTCGGTGCTGGTAGTGGGAAGCGCTCAATCGGGCGCACAGATCGCTGAAGAATTGAATCAGGCGGGCAGAAAGGTGTACCTCTCCACCTGCAGCGTGGGACGCACACCGCGCCGCTATCGCGGCAAAGATGCGAACTGGTGGCTCCATCAAATGGGTGTCTACAGACGCACTGTGGATCAACTGCCGTCGCCAAAGGCGAAGTTTGGCGGCTGGCCGCACATTTCAGGGCAAAACGGCGGTCACACTTTGAGCCTTCACCAATTTGCGCGTGACGGCATGGTGCTGCTGGGGCGTGCGCAAGGCGTGCATGGCGAGCACCTGATTCTCTCTCCAGATCTGAAAGAGAACCTGGCAATGGCCGACAAGTTCGAAGCCGACTTCGTGAAGCGCGTCGATGAGTTCATCGCGGCGAACCATATCGACGCGCCGCGAGAGACTCTGCCTGTACTTCGAGACGGATATGAGTCGGGCGATCCCGCCGAACTCAATGTGCGCAAAGCGGACATCACGACCGTGATCTGGGCGACGGGCTACAAGTTCGATTTCTCCATGGTGCGCTTTCCCGTTTTGGATAGCGATGGATACCCGATCCAGAAACGCGGCGTCACTGCTTTTCCAGGCCTCTACTTCGTAGGATTACCCTGGCTTCACAATGCCAAATCGGGATCGCTGTTCGGGCTGGAAGAGGATGCAGGACACGTTGCCGCCGCGATCGTCCATCGCACCAGCCGTGCAACCTCGGAGAGCGCAGGAGTTTCCGCCCAGGATGAAGATGAAAAGGTCAAAGGCGGGAACTCGGCGGCCGAAACAAACTATCGCGTCGCGAACTCCTCCTGGTAGGCGGGATAGTCGGTATAGCCTTCGTCGTCGCCGCCGTAGAACGTTCGCTTGTCGGCAACGGCGAGTGGCCAGTTGTTTTTCAGGCGTGCGGGCAGATCCGGATTCGAGATGAAGAGAGTTCCGAAGCCGAACAGGTCGGCAACGTCTTCTTCGAGTAGCTGCTCGGCGATCGTCTTGTTGAGGTCGCCGGTGAGAATGATCGTCTGACCAAACGTTTTGCGGAGCTTGGTGAGAAAGTTGTCGGGCACCACGGGCGCCGGATCGAGTTGGCTTCCGCGCACAACATGGATGTAAACCCCGTGGCGCTTCTTCAGCTCCTCTGCCAGGTAGAGAAATGTCTCCTCGACCTTGGGATCGGGCTTCATGTCGTTGAAGCTGCCGTACGGCGCGATGCGCACTCCAACGCGCCTCGCGTCCAGTACATTCGCGACTACATCGAACGCTTCCAGCAGGAGTCGCGTCCGGCTCTCCTTCGACTGCGGGCCATACTCGTCGGTACGTTCGTTGATGACTGAGTTCAAGAATTGGTCGAAGAGGTATCCGTTGGCTCCGTGGATTTCGACTCCATCGAATCCGGCAGCCTTTACGTTGTGTGCGGCACGCTCGAAGTCGTCGATGATCTGCCTGAGCTCCTCTTTCGTGGCGATGCGCGGCTTGCTTACGGGAACATTCGCCGGCTTGCCCTGCTGATCGAGAGCGAACGAAAGACTCCCCTGAGCCGCCTTCTCGGTGGAACTCACAGGAGCCTGCCCATCCGGCTGGAGCGTGTTGTGAGAGATGCGTCCCACGTGCCACATCTGCAGAAAGATTTTGCCGTCGGCATGGTGTACCGCGTCAACAACCCGCTTCCAGCCTGCTGTCTGCAACGGAGTGTAGATGCCGGGAGTCCACAGGTAGCCCTGACCTTGCTGTGAAACCTGAGTGGCTTCGCTCACAATGAGCCCCGCACTGGCGCGCTGCCGGTAGTACTCCGCATTCAATTCGCGCGGCGCTTCACCCTTCCCGGAACGGGAGCGAGTCAAAGGCGCCATGATGATGCGGTTCTTAAGCATGATCGGACCGAGCTGGTAGGGGTCGAATAGCGATTTCATATCTCTTCCACTACTTGGATTCTACGAGCCCGGGATTCGATGCGCGGAGGCAAGCTGTTCGCGTTTGGCGTTGGCGTGCCGGGAGAGCATAACTGAGACCGGGCAGCGCTGAATCATAACGATGCGTTGCTAACCACGGCGCTTTCCGTCCTTTCGACTAGGCTTGTCTTTCAATTCTTCAGCCTTTTCGACAACCTTGTCCGCTGTCTCCTGTACTTTATCGATCTGCTTCTTGGTTTTTAAAGACTGCTTCGCTAACTGGTCGGTTTGCTGCTTGAGACGATCTATCGAGGCTGGTTTTATCTCTGTCACATCGTTCCGCCCTCAAACGCGGCGTCACAGAGCATGACACGAAGCACTGGAGAATGCGAGTCTCGGCAAGTAAATCAAAAAAGCAGGCCGCCCGCCGCAACCTGCAGTCCCTATTTAGGAACGAGGAAATTCAGACCGCGGTCTTCATTCGCCTTAACGGTTTGGTCGAGGTCGACATCTGCCAACAGTACTTTCGTAGCACGCGTGTTTGACAGCAGCCAAAGCGTGGATCCCACAATCGCATAGCTCTGGACTTCGGACCGACGACCGTCGCGGTAAACGATCACCGTAGCCGGCTCGTTCGTCGGCTGGCTCGCCACTGAACTGGGCGGAGCTGGTGGACGACGTTGTTCCTCGAGCGTCGAGCGCAACGAATCGTTCTCACTGCGGAGCTGTTGCATCTCGGAATCGAGCTGATTCACCTGGCTGCTGAGATCGGCGTAATAGCTGGTGCTTGCAGCAGGGTCGTTTGCGTACGAGTTGGATGAATAGTAGGGATACCCGTAATCACCATAATAAGGCGACCCATAAGCCCCATACCCATAAGCCCCATAGTAAGGAACCGCGAATACGAAAGAGCTTCGATGGTGAAAATGATGAAAACCATCATGAAAACCATCATGGAAGCGGCCGTCGAAGAAGCGACCGTCGAAACCGCGCGACCTGAAGAATGGTCCACGGTTGACGTGGCCAAAGGTAACGACACTCCGCCGCTGCGGGGCGAACGCCGGCTGCGGGCGAGCCATTATGGCGGGTCGCGGAGCAAAAAATTGCCGCTGCGGCGCCCGGGCAAAGCCCATCGGAGGCGCGCTGCGACCCATCCCAACTCTGCCCCCAGAGAAGCCGTGCATACCACGCTGCGCGTACACAGGAGCACCCAAAGCCAGAATCAAAGCCGCCGCTATTGCCGCCCGCGACATGCTTTCATTCTACGCCCGGCGGTCCAGCCTAGATCGCTCTAGCCTCATTTCTGTTGGGCCAGAAAGGCCCCCGAGATCGCTATGAGGACCGCAGCACTCCGTCAGTTTTCCAATTCACTGTTCATTCACTGATCAGAGGGCTAACAGTGAATTAACAGTGAATTAACAGCGAATTTATCAGTGAAAATAACAGTGAATTTCTTCCACCGCATAAGACCCGCATGAACACTGGGGAAGTCCGAGAGAGGCAGGGAACTTGCAGTGAATCAACAGGGACTGCAATCGAAACGACCCGCGCAGTGTCATCGCCATCCGCGACGGGGTCCCCGGCAAGCGCCGATGTTGCGGTTGCTGGAGTGTAGGCTGATCTCTCCCACACCATTCTCCTCTCTCGTTGGTACCCCGATTGTGAGCCGCGCGTCAAGAGTTGTACCGTCGCTCGCTGTGGAAATCGGTCTTGCCCTTGGCCGTTTGGATTCTTGAGTACTGAGTAGCCCTCCCGCTCTGGGCCGCAGCTCTCCAGCAGCGCCATCAGGCATCCCAGACTCTGGAGGACAACGAATGACTGAAATCAAAGACACTGTTTCCAAATTGATCGAGAGTTGCAAAGATGGCCAAGAAGGCTATCGGCAGGCAGCCGAGAAGGCCCAGAAACCAGAGTACAAGAGCTTTTTCGAGCAGCAATCGAATGAGCGAGGACGTTTCGCGACTGAGCTGCAGCCCTTCCTGGGTGACAAAGAAAAGGACTCCGGCTCCGTCAGCGGCGCACTTCACCGCACCTGGATCGATCTCAAGGGCAAACTAGGAGCCGGCGACGCAGCCATCCTCAGCTCTGTCGAGCAAGGAGAAGACAGCGCCAAGCAGACCTATGAGGACGCTCTGAAGGCATCGCCACCGGCTGAATTGGTGGCCATTATCCGGCGTCAGTACGGAAGCGTGAAGAACGCACACGACCGAGTAAAAAGCTGGCGCGACAGCGAGAAAGCGGCATAGCGCCACAAACCGAAAAAACAGGAGCGGCTCGAAAGGGCCGCTTCTTTTTTGCGCGATGTATTTTCCCGGTTTGGAAACGATGACCACTCACTCCGATCAACTGCCGCACGGGTGCGGGTGCCCCACTCATCGCGGTGTTCGATGAGTGGGTAAGCTTCTCCTTGGGACTATCCAAGCTTATAGCGTCCTCATGTAAGCCAAGAGGTCGTTGAGTTCACTACGACTAAGCCTTTTGCGGAATGGAGGCATGTTGCCTTTCCCATCACGAATGATGCGGCGGGTTTCAGATTCATCGTGTTTGCCCTCACTCAGATAACCAAAAAGAGATGGGGCGAAATCCTGAGTCGTCCCGCCGTGATGACAGCCAAAGCAATATTTCTTGTAGACAATCGCTCCAGCGTCAGGCGAACCACGATGACAGCCTCCCAGAGCAATACAGGCAGTGCATATAAGAAACCGCACACGGGATCTCACCGAGTTCTATTTCGCTTCCGGCAACAAACCGTAGACATCCACTTCCTTTTTGGCGCCAACATACACTCGCCCATTGGCCACGATGGGAATATTAAATCGTAGAGTCATACCTCCGCGGTCCCGCGCGGAGTTCTGTTCGGAGTTGTAAAGTTCGTGCGCGATATTGGCAGCCTCATAGGCGTGCAACACGAACGGACGATCGCGAGAACGCCATCCCTTTGACTCAAGCACCCACACAATGCCGTCGCGATTCCCATTCGCGGAAACCGTCGGCGTGGCTCCAGGATCGATGAACCAGTTTCCTCCGGCAGTTGCGCGAAGCGTAAGACGGCCGTTCTTCAGCTCGTAATCGCGCAGCCAATCCTTGCTCACTAGCTGATAGATGTGATGGTTCCAGTAAGCGACCGCGCCAAATGCCGCGTCGTGGAGCGGCAGGGTTTGCACAGCGTGTTGATCGTTCAGGGGCTGGTATTGGCCCATGTGGTCCCGATCGATCACATACAGTGTGGCTCCCTTGCCCGCAATCACCAGAAGATGGCGATGGGGAGCAGCCTCATCGGGCAGCAGCACCGGACCTCCAGAGCCAAGGTCGCTGTCGTGTGCGTTCAGCTCCTGTTCGTTCGATGGTGTGAAGTAATCGGCGACGCTGAGCAATCCCTGGTTGAGTTGCAGCTTTAGGACGGTATCGCCGTAATCCGCTCTGCCTATGGTTGCGTCGAAACGACCATTGCCGGTCGCCACGTAAACATTCCCATTTTCGTCGGCGGCAGGCCCGGTGTCCCCTGCCCATATGCCACTGTCGTCAGCATTGGGAGATACGTTCAACGATCCTGTTTGCTTTAGACTGCCGGCATCGTAGGCCAACACCCAACCGTGGTACCACCCCACATCGCACGAAGATCCCCAACTTACATACACGGTGCTGTTGATCAGCAGTAGCGCAGCGCGCGGATTTTCTACCAATGGATCAAAGTCGATGATCCCATTCTTTGCACCGCTCCCCCGTCCAAGGGCTCTTGCGTTGATTACGACCGGCCCGCCGAACTTTTCCACGCCGGTAGTAATCGCCAGGGCGTGCAGCTTTTGCACAAAAAGGTCGTCCGAGAATAAGCCTCGACTCTCTTTCGTGCGTGCCAGCACATACAGGGTTCCCGTATTGGGATCGATGACCGGCGTGGAGGTGATGCCTATCTCCGGAGTAATAAATGGGCACTGCACGTCGCTGGCTGAAACCGTTTTGACGCGATTCGAAAGAAGGCTGACCTTCCACAACGGCTCAGCCGAGGCCACATCGGCATCGAAGGCGTAAACGCTGTCATGCTCGGTGACGACGAACAGAATGTTGTGCTTGCCTTTGCCCGGTATGTCGACTCCAGAAAAATAAAGCGGCTGCGCGTAAACATCGCCGTCTACTTTCAACGAAAATAGCTTGCCGAAATGGGCTGCGTTTACCACGGTTGGTGTGAGCTGCGTCTCGTGCAGATTAGCTCCAGTTCGGGCAGAGTCATACTGCGCGGTGGTCATCTGGGCGAGCTGAGCCATGCAAGTTCCGGCGATCAGCAGGTCAAGGACGATGGTGAGGATTTTCATGCCGATTTGGTGAGTCCCTTTGTAACAGAACCCACACCCGGCGAATTTGTGCCCGCAGAATTGTGTCCTGTATGGGTCATAAAAACCATAGAAACCAAGGTGGCGGAGGGAGTTAACGTGCAACGGCCGTTTGTGGCACCCGCGTCATTCTGAAGCGCACCTTCAAAACACGAAGGGTGCGGCTCGCCTTTTCCAGCCGCAATCCAGCTCTCATTCAACGTTGCCGCTCGCGAGCCGGGCAATCTCACTGCGCTTCTCCGACCATCTAAGTCCTCAACCACGAGGACCAAAATCCGGCGCTAGCCGGTTTTTCTGGAGGAGGCCCCAAAATGAAACATCTACTCGCTATCTCTGCTCTGCTGCTGTGTCTTGGCAGCGCGGCTGTGGCACGACCGGTGATGCACGATCCTTATGAACCGCAAAACTGGCACGCAACCCTTTCCGCCGGTGACCAAGGTGACTTCGACAAGTACTACGCGAAATGGGTGGACGCAACGCGCAAGAACGACCGCGAAGACATCTCCGAGAACACGCGCAAAATGCAGGACATCATGACACGCAACAACATTCCTGCCGACGTGTCGTTCGAGCAGGTTGCGTCCGCGTCTGCAGTTCCCAATACGGCATACGGGGCTCCCGTATCGTGGCAGGGAAAGCTCTCGGCGGAGGATCAGAAAGAGTTCGACAAGTACTATGCGAAATGGGTGAGCGCAACCCGCAAGAACGACCAGGAGGATATCTCTGAGAATGCGCGCAAGATGCAGGACATCATGTCCCGCTACAACGTTCCGTCCAGCGTGCCGTTTGCGCAGGTAGCCAGCGGCGGCTCCGCGGCAGCCTATCCGAACGCGGCCTATCCGAATCCCGCTTATACGCCCAGCGCGGGACAACGGCTTTCTTCGGAAGATCAGAAGCAATTCGACAAGGCCTACAAGAAGTGGCTGGAATCTCGCCACAAGAAACACACCGAAGATATGGAAGAGAGTTCGCGCAAAATGCAGGACATCATGGCGCGGTACAACATTCCCGCAAATGTGTCCTTCGATCAGATCGCATCGCCAGGAATTTATCGGTAGGTTGTTGCAGTCAGTTCCAAATTGGGTTTAGGGCACGGTGGCGCGAACCGTGCCCGTCCCTAAACCTCAGGCGTGAGCTCGCCGGGCCGAGATCAGTACCCGCGACGGTAGCCGCTGGGTGAGTCTGGGAGTCAGTACCGTCCGTGATCGGGGATGGGTAAGTCCGGGAGTCAGTACCGTTCGCGGCAGCGAATGGGTGAGTCAGCCTCGTCTGATACACTGCGTGACCTATGCCGGACATCCCGCTGGCATATCTGATTACGTTCCGATGCTACGGTACCTGGCTTCACGGCGATGAGCGGGGCTCTATCGACCGGCATCAGAATCAATATCAGTCTCCTTATATAGTTCCCAATCCGAACTGGCACACATACAACCTCCGTCGCCTAAATGGTCAGGGCGGAGAGATACCTGAGTTTGACAGCCCACCCATCCGCTACCGCGGACGGTACTGACTCCCTCGTCTTTAAATCTGTGTAAGTTTGTTCGATCTGCAGCGTACTGCTTTATGGACGCCAAGAGAAAGAATGCGAAAGGATCGCAGCCGCGCGAGGGCAAAGCCACGCAAATGGAGGGGCCGGAGCTGGCGAGCGTGATAGAGCGTGCACAAGGCCATGATGCTGAGGCGCTGGGGGAGCTCTATCGCCTGTACGTCCGACGCGTATTCGGCTTGTGCCGTTACATGCTGGACTCACGGGAGAGCGCAGAAGATGCCACCAGCGAAGTCTTCCTCAAACTGCAGCGCTCAATCGAGAGCTACAACGGGTCCATACCGTTCCCCAGGTGGCTGCTGCGGGTGGCCGGCAATCAATGCATTGACGCTTTGCGGCGCCGGAAGCGTGGATTGCAGCAGATTGTAGAAGTTGAAGAAGGAGTCGCGGTCATCGAGCCAGCCACCTCGGAGCCGTCGCCGCTGGGTGCAGTCCTCAGCACGGAAGAGAGGGCGCAGGTGCGGGATGCCATTGCACGCCTGCCGGAAAACTATCGCGTGCCGCTGGTCCTGCGCTATTACGGCGAATTGAGCTATGACGAAATCGCGCAGCAGTTGGGCCTGCATAAGAACTACGTGGCCGGGTTGATATTTCGGGCCAAGCAGGAGCTGCGCCGGAAGCTGGGCCGCAGGAGCAAGTGATCATGGAATGTTATTCGGAACAGATCATCTCTCTCTTCGTGGACGGTGAACTGGAGGTGGAGGAGGCGCAGCGCCTGCGAGACCATCTCGCCACCTGCCGGCGTTGCGGGCAATTGTTGGACGCATTGCGCGCTGAGAACCGTGTTCTGAGCGAAAGCCTGCAAGAGCTTCCGGAAGAAGCAGCCAGCCCGGCGAGCTTCCCCCGTTCGCCGTGGTCTTTGTCCTGGCGTGACGTAGCGATCGTAGCCGCGCTGCTGGCGCTAGGTTCGAAGGTTGCCGTTTGGATCGACAAGGTGAGTATTCCGCAAGCGCTGGAGTGGTTGAATCCCTTCAGCTTAAGCGGCGGCACCAACCTGTTCTTCAACCTTTCTTATTACTTTGCGCACGGAGGTACTGCCATGCTGGGTGATTATGCTGCTGTCGTTGGGGAGAGGTTTTTGCTGTTGCTGTTGGTGGGCGGCGCATTGCTGCTGGGACGCCGATGGTGGCTGCACCAACCCGGCCTGCGCCTGCTGATCGTGCTGCTTGCGTTGTCGTTGCCTGGCTTTGCCCTGGAGCGGCGTCACACGGACCTCGTCACGGTAGCGGCGAACGAAACTATTGACGACACCCTTTTGGCCTCCGGCAATATCATGCGCGTGGATGGCGTTGTGAATGGGGACTTGCTGGCTTTTGGCGGATCTCTTGAAGTGCGCGGCACGGTCAAGGGCGACTTGGTGAGTTTTACCAAGAGAACTGTGGTGAGCGGAACGGTGGAAGGCAACATTTACGACTTTTCGCATTCGCTCGACCTGGACGGGCAATTGCGCCACAACATGTATGCGCTGGTGCAATCCTTGCGTGTGAATGACGGAGGGCATGTGGGCGGCGGTATGGTGGTTGGCGCCGGCGACGTGAGCCTCGAGGGCGAGGTGAATCGCAGTGCGACCATGTTCGCGGGCAATCTCGATGTGAGCGGCAACGTCGGCCGCGAATTGTCCATGGCCGGGGATAACCTTACCCTGACTAACACCTCCAGAATCGGCGGTAACCTGAGCGCTCGCGTGCGCGACCTGAAAAACGTACACATCGCCGACGGCGCAACCATTGTGGGAACGCGTGATATCCAGTTGCGCGTAAGGCAGAGCCCTTTCACGCGCCCCAGATTCTACTTCTACCACGCTGTCTGGCTCGCTGCCGCCATGCTGGTGGCATGGTTGGGCCTGGTTCTGTTTCCCGGCTTCTTCCAGGCCAGCACACACGCAGTGGCCTCAGGCTGGCGCAGCCTCGGGCTTGGAGTTGGAGTTCTGGCCGGCGTGCCCGTGGCTATAGTCGTGACCGCCATCACGCTGGTTGGCATTCCGGCCTCGCTCATGTTGCTCGCGTTGTATCTGGCCGCGATCTACCTGGCAAAGGTTTGGGTGGGAGCATTCCTGGGGCAGATACTTCTGAAGCAAGCCGTGCCGACTAAGAGCGATTGGCTGCTGGGACTACTGGTTGGCCTGCTGATCCTCACCATCGTCGAGTTCGTTCCATATCTTGGCGGGTTGGTTCACCTGGGTGTGGTGTGCCTGGGTTTGGGAGCGTTTGCCTGGCAGCTTTATCGGGTTTCACGACCGGCAACCACGGCCTAGTACCGTTCGCGGTAGCGAATGGGTGAGTCTGGAGTCAGTACCGTCCGCGGTAGCGGATGGGTGGGTCTGGAGTCAGTACCGTTCGCGGTCGGGGTCCCCAGCAACTCGGTGTTGTTGCTGGGGTGAGGGTAGCGAATGGGTGAGTGTGGTTGTCAACCTCAGGTATCTCTCCGCCCTGATCGCCCCTCTTCTGAGACGGTGAAAGCTGAGCTGCGACGAGATTCGCTCGAAAGTCATGTCGAGATAAATCCCCACGCGCAGTATACAACCGCCTTTTCGGTGAAGTGCCAATATGGGATTAGACAGCAAGTCGATTTGGCCCGGACAATCCGGTGTGAACAGGTTGGATCGAAGCGTCTGGAAAGAATTCTGAACTAAGTCAGCCGGAGAGGACATCGTGCTGGCTGGACAAACTCCACCGGCACATAGGATTCTTAAGTGCCCATGAAGAGCATCGACCAGGAATGGCGGGAGCTCACCGAACTTTACTCGCAGATGAGTGAAGGCGAGCTGCAGGCACTGGCCAACGAAGCCTACGACCTTACCGACATGGCGCGAGATGTGCTGCGCGGCGAGATCTCGCGGCGCGGCCTGCACATGCAACTCCAGGATCAGCCCGCGCCAACCGAAGTCGACCAGAACTACGCGCCCTCAGCCGAGTTCGATCCAGCCGAGTTGGATTTGGTACCCTTCGGCCGAGTCTTCGACATAGATGAGGCGCGAAGGATCAAGAGCATCTTCGCTAATGGAGGGGTATTGTCCTATTTTGGTCCCGACCACGTGGAGAATGTCGAGGAACTCAAAGCCGCCTTCGACGCCGAGAAGGCAGAGTCGCTCAAGCGCGGATTCGAAGTGGGAATTGAGTACAGCGTCCCGCGAAAATACCGCGACCAGGCGTTTCGAGTCCGGGCCAATGCCGCGCAGGAAACCCCAGCGGATGCCGATCCCGCCGATGACGCGGACTTAGTTGCCCTATGTCCCCGTTGCCATGCTTCCGACATTACCTTCCAGGGCCTCGACACCGAAGAAGGCGCCGATCCGGATGTCGATTCAAAATACAACTGGAGCTGCGACGCCTGCGGGTATCAATGGAAAGACGATGGCGTGGAAGAAGAGGGAAAAGTGGCATTCCCAGCCTCCGAAAATCACGGGGAGTAGAGCACCCTCTCTCTCGGTTCACCGCTAGAAGCAAACTCAAAGACGGGGCATCCGGCTTCTCCCCGTGAGTGCAAGCTCCCACCGTGTGCGCGTTCTACTAACATTGAACCCTGGAGGTACTCGCGAATGTACCGCCTGTTTTTCGCATGCGTTGTACTCGGTAGCTGGGCGCAGGCGCAAGTCGAAGCGCACTTCTCTTTGCCAAAAGAGGAATATGCAGCCGGGGAACCGGTCTTGCTGGAATACACGGTTCGCAACGCCGGCGCGCAGCCGATTAGAATTCTTTCGGCGACTCCAAACACCTTTTGTTCAGGCTACGTGGTCAAGGTCAATCGCACAGATGTAACCGAACCACACGGATGCGGCGGAGGTATGTCGGGTGGATCATGTCTCTCAAGTGGGCGCCCACTCAAGCCAGGAGAGTCAGTTACAGAACATTTCATGGTGAATGATCACGACCAGATGCGAACTCCTGGCTTCTATCGCATCAGCGCCATCCGGGAGCTGCCAACGTCAGTGGAGTCCGATCTAACAGCGTTGTATTCAGGCCCGAAGGTCAAGACCTCCGCAGAGTTCGACGTGGAAGTCGTAGAGGCGGAAGCGCGGCATGTGCGAAGCATTCTGCTGCCATACTTTGCCGATCTCAGTAGCGATGACTGGCAGCGGCGCAGCACGGCAGAACAGGTAGTTGGAACGCTGTCTTCTCCAGCCGTGGAAGACCTGGTTCTGCGATTGCACGACAATCCTCGGACCAAAGACATCGCAGTGCGAGCGCTCGCGGCCGTGAACACGCCGGCGACAAGAAAACAGTTGGCAGAGATAGCGCTCAGCAATGGGCAGGACAGGTTCTCAGAATATGCCAGGTTCTCAGCAGCGAGTGCGCTGGGCGGGAGCGGAGATCGAAGCTATTGGCCGCTGCTGCGCGACCTGGCTGCGCGCCAGCCACCTGGGCAAGCCGGCGGACTGATTTCGTCCGCCGCACGACTCGGCGGCGAAGAAGCACTGCCGTGGCTGCGCGACCTGTTGCGCTCCCCTGATGTGAAGATCAAAGCCGATGCAGTTTTCCCGTTGGCGTTGACGGGCTCTCGGCAAGCGGCTCCCCTGCTGATCGACATGCTTGGAGACGACGAGGAGCACATCCCGGAAGCCGCCCAGAATGCGCTTGTGCAGCTTACCCATCACGCCTTCAATCCCAAACAGATCGTTCCGTCCGACACGGCCGCCGCCCACGCCGCCTGGATCCGCTGGTGGTCGCGCAACGCAGAATCCGCCCCGATCTATAAGCCCGGCGAATATTGCGGGAACGCTGCACCGCTGGAGTGAGTGGTTAGGCTCGAAGGTACGACCGTAACCACTTCATCACGTCGAAAATCGGAACAGACGGCTCCCGTCTTCCGTTGAGCCAGATGGGAAATGTTCAGTGCGGTTACGGGGTTTCCTAAGATAGGGCAGGTCAGGCTGTCCCCTTTTGGTCCTGTCCGCCGCCAGGTCGCCTGCCTCGGCGTCAGGTTGATTTTGCGGAGCGGGGGATCTGCTGTTTTCGCGGACTTCAAAAAGCAGATCCCCTCGATCGCAACCCCAATAAAAAAATTGGCTGATGCGACATTGAGGCGATCGAAGGAACTCCACACCGGACGTTCACCACGGGCCACCACGTCGGGGCGCCGTTCCTTCGTAGGCGCTCGCAGCGCAGGGATGACAAGGGCACTCCCAACGTGTGGCCGAGCTGCCTAGCTTTATAGCCGCCCCGCAGCTCCTTCGCAAAGGGTATAGGGATGACAATGTGGGGAGTTTCCTTTCTTGGTCGAGGACTCGGGGAATCAAAAGAGAGAATCCCTTATTGGGAAACCCGCTTCCGCGATTCTCGCTTACTCGCGTCTTAGCGCTGTCATGGGATCGACCTGGGCGGCGCGCATGGCGGGAGCAGCCGCCGCACACAGGGTGACGATTATCGTAAACAGCGCGGCTGCGCCGTAGATGGAAGGGCTGCTTGGGCTCACACGCACGAGCGATGTCGATGCCAGTCGCGCCAGCGCCAACGCGAGCACTGAGCCAATCACCAGGCCGGGAACGGCCAGACCCAGGCTTTCGCCGACGATCAGTCGCAGTACATCGGGATGCTTCGCTCCCAACGCCATGCGGATGCCAATCTCGTTTGTGCGACGGGCGACTGAGTATGCCATGACGCTGTAGAGGCCGACCGCAGCGAGAAGCAGCGCGATGGAGCTGAGCGTGCCCAGGAGACTAGCGGCAATCCTCTGCGGGAACAGCGACCCGGCAATGTACTCTTCCAGCGGCATGGCATTGAAGACCGGCACGGCCGGATCGATTGCACGAGCTTCCCGCCGCAGGGCTGCAACAGCGTCATTCAGCGGAGCCTGCGATCGCACAAAGAACTTCAGGCCCATTTCAGGACGGTAAACCTGTTGGATTGGGACGTAGAAATACGGAGGAGGGTTTTCCGTGAGCCGATAGATTTTGCTATCTTCGACGATGCCCACGATTGTGAACCACCTGCCCCAACCCTGAACCTGCTGTCCCAGAGGATTGCGATTAGGAAGGAACCGACGGACAAACTCCTGCGAGACGATCATCACGTTGCCCGTATCCATCAACGCTCCACCGACGTCCGGCGCGAGCTTCCCCGTAGGTCCATCTTGCCAATTGAAGTCGCGGCCCTCGATTAACGGAATTTTCATCGCATCGAAGTAGCCCGGAGCGATCAGATTGCGATAGATCTTCATGTTCTCGCCCGAAGCAGGAACGTATCCCTTAATCTTCAGGTCTTCCCAGGAACCTGCGGAGACGCTGAGGGGGATGTAGTCTCCGTAACTGACGGCTTGCGCTCCCGGCTGCTTCTCCAATGCCTCGCGCAGACGGCGGCAGAAGGCGTCGGCTTGCGCGGCGTCGTAACCCGCAGCCGATAAGCTCATTTCGGAAATTGCTACGTGGCTCGGATCGAAGCCAGGCTGGATCGCTCGCGCGAGCTGGAAGCTGCGAACGAAGAACCCGGCGCCAATCAGCGCGACCACCGCGAGCGCCACTTCAGCCGTGACAAAGAAGCCACGAACGCGTTGAGAGCGAACGCTGGCCATGGCCGTTCGTCCAGCTTCTTTCAGCATGTCGTTCGATTCGCTCCATGCCGACTGAATCGCCGGAGCGAGGCCGGCAATCACAGAAACCAAAAGCGTGAGCGCCACAGCAAATAGCAGCACGCCGGCATTCATTGGCGGCCGCACCAGATTGGGCGCCGACGCCGAAGGCACCAGCCAGCGCAGCCCGTCGCCGAGCCAGCCCGCCAGCAACAAACCGGCGATGGCCCCGCCGCTCGCAACCAGCAGACTTTCGGTGAGAAGCTGGCGCGCGAGGCGCGAGCGCCGTGCTCCCAGGGCCAGACGAATGCTGAGTTCCTTTTGCCGGCTGGCCGCGCGCACCAGCAGCAGGTTTGCCACATTGGCGCATGCGATCAGCAGCACGACTCCGCAGGCGGCGATAAGAATGCCAAGCGGAGCGATCAAGGAATCTGAAATCCCATAATGGGACTTCCACAGCGGCAACAGCGTGGCGCTCATCCCGTCGCTCGTGTCGGCGTTGACATGATCCATATAGCGGGCGAAGTTCTGGACCTCGTCGCGTGCTTGGGCCAAAGAAACGCCAGGAGAGAGGCGCGCAAGTACGCGAAACATTCGATCTTTTCGGTCGCGCAGCATCCACTCTCCGCCCGGGGTGAGTTGTCGCAGCATGCTCGCCGGAACCCACATGTCGAAGGCCAGTCCCGGCATCGAGCCCACGAAATCTCTGGGAGCCACGCCGATGATCTGGTACTGGTTGCGGTTGATTCGCAGCGTGCTGCCAAGGACAGCAGGGTCAGAGCGATACTGGTTTTTCCAAAGCTGATAGCTGATCACCACGATGGGATGAGCGTTTTGCTCGTCAGCGCGCTCCTCACGCGAAAAGAAGCGGCCGATAAGCGGCTTCACTCGCAAGAGGTCGAAGTAGTTTCCCGAAACGGCCTCACCCCAGTTGCGCTCTACGTTCTTGTCGTCGCCGACGGCAAGGGCCATGGGAGCGGTAACGCTCATAGATTCCGTGGACTTTACGTTGTCGCGAATGTCGCGAAAGTCCAGGTAGGAGGTGGGTACCCACTCGCCGGAAGGAGTCAGGCTCTCGAGCGCGACCACACGATTCGGATCGCCAGTTCCGGGAAGCGTGTTGACCAGCACTGCCTGTATCCACGTATAGACGCTCGTGGTGGTTCCAATGCCGATGCCAACGGTAAGAATCGCTACCGCCGCGAATCCTGGGTTTTTGCCCAACATTCGCAGGCCGGACTTCAAGTCGTTCCACAAGGCTTCCATTGGTCGCTCCAACACGAGTCTATGCTTCTGGTGCAGGTTTGGGTCCAGTTGCGCTTCCACGGCAATGCATTGATTACGCGAGAATTAGCAAGGCATCGAAGGCACAATGGTGTTCGTGGACGGATACAAATGACCAGATTCGGACAACGATGGGATTGATGGGAAGCCAGGCTGCGCTACAGGGATACCGCGCCTCTTTCAAGAAGTAGGTTGGCCGATCAGTAGCTCCGAATGCCGTATTCTTGTAGTCCACGAGCGCAAAGAAGTGCGCACGAAATTCGAAAAACGAATCACAGGACGATTTTCGTAGAAGAGCCAGGATAGTGCATTTAAGACTGGAAGCATCCCGGGAGATCCCTCGCGGGGGACCGCTTTGATCGTATAACGACGACGCTCCAAACACTCCTGAGTAGACTGAGCTTGTATAACCAGGGAGCTCGGGAGGAAGGAGCCAGTCATGATGATTATAGGCAGTGATTTTCATCCGAGCTTTCAACAGTTAGCCATGTTGGACACGGAAACGGGAGAGATAGTGGAGAAGCCGGATGCCCCGGCCTTCACTTTGTTTTCGCTGACGGACCCACCAGGTGGGTGCCCTACTCTCCGTCCGCCACGGCGGAGAGGGTGGACTGCGGTGAAGTATGCAACTCTGGGTTGAGGTTTTCGATTTGTATAATTTCCGCAAACGGGAATATCCAAGCAGTTCCGAGCAAGGCATGCCGGCAGCATGTTAGCCCACCCTCTCCGCCGCGGCGGACGGAGGGATGGGGCACACCCTCTTCTTAGGTTCAGTAAGGGAAAGCAGAACTAAGGCCAGGGACCCGGCACTGACCCGCGTACAATCGACACTCGTGAAATGTCGACTTATCGCTGAATGCTTATGTGTTTTCTGGTCCATGGCTGCCATGGCTCAAGTCAGCGGAGAGTTCTATCTGGAGAAGACAACGTTTGCACCGGGAGAGCCTGTCTTCCTTTATTTCAAACTTTCAAACAACGGACCAGATGCAGTCGAGGTCGTCGACCCCGACCCTGAACAACCTTTCTGCTCTGGTGTCTCGATGAAAGTTTCGAAAGACCCCGCTGATCCGTCCACATGCCCGATCTGGGCAGATCACGGGTGCTCAATCGATGGGCAACTGCTTCTGTCTCCCCTACTGCCTGGCAAGTCGAGAATCGATCGCTATCTGTTGAACTTTCACCATGACATAAGAACCGCGGGCGCTTATTGGGTAGAGGCGACGCATTTTGACATTCCGGGTCGGGCGGTGGGAGAAGTGCATGCAAAGCTGTATTTTCACGTGGACGGAGATGTTCCGGCTTTTGCGCCTAGCAATGTTCATTTATGGGTTGACCAACTCCAATCGACCGATCAAGAGAAGCGGCTGGAAGCGGCGCGGACTCTGGCAAGCCTTGCGCCGCCATCCCTAGAAGCAATTTTGCTTTCTTTTGCGGACAATCCTGAGTTTCTAAGATATGCGCCGCTCGCGTTTCACCGGTTGCATAGTCCGCGAAGCATGAAGGCGATGGCCGACTTGATGAAAGCAAGTGGTCCAGGAACTTTCGAGCACATGGAGGCTGCTCGGTATCTGGCCGAAAGCAATGATCTGGAATGGTACCCGCTGCTGCTCGACGCTGCCCAGAAGAATCCGGGAATCAGTGCGTATCCGGCCTACGCAGCTGAGCTTGGAGGCGCTCAGATGATTCCAGTACTGGTTGATCTTGCAAAAAGCCCGGACTCTCGCCTGCAAGCGGTGATGGCGATGGGCTCAACGGGATCGCCCGCAGCAATTCCGATCCTGCTCGAATTATTGAAAAGCCCAGATGAAGCTATCAGTGATCGTGCCAGCTACAGCTTGCGCCTACTGACTCACCGCACCGCAGTCCGGGATCCACGGAATCGTGATCGGCGAGCAGAATACGTCAAGTGGTCGCGGTGGTGGAGGGGTGAGGGCACAACTGCTCCCATCTTCAAGGACACAGAATGTGGAGAGCCGGTTCCGCTGCCGTAGCTAACGCTCAGAACATCCAATGTGTCTTTCGAGTCGGACAAGCAATGAGGGCCGCGGGGTGTCACGAATGACACGCTTCTCTAAAATCTTATTGGTAGTAGTGGGAGCAGTGGCAATCCTAGGGGTGGTTTCTTTGTACGGGCTGTTTCACGGATATTTCGATCATGGTCAGTTCGAGATCAAGCGATTTGAATGGTCTTCTACGAATCAGGTAGCTATGCTAGCGGAGCGCTCAGATAATGAGGCGCTAGGTGGACTTGATGATTTTGTGCTTGTCGGAAATCATTTATTCACCCCCACCGAGCTTCGACACGCGTATTACAGTGACGCCGTTGTCTTCCGCGCATTGAGTGATTGCCTAACGGTCCACTGGGACGGCCCGAATAAATTGACTATCAGATGCAACGGCTCCACTGTAGACAAGGACCACATCAATGCTCAGAGACAACAAATTGGCGACATTGCAATTTCGTACGAGAACATAGCTCTTAAGTAGTACCTCAACGAGGAATGGTTTGGCCAAGGTGCAAACCTCAAGCTTCATGCGCTCACAACCGCCGATGAACTGCGGCCGACATGGAACTAACTCGGAACTATGGCTGCGATGAACTATTTGCAATGGGTAGCATTGGCCTGCACCCCACAGTGTGTGGTTGGGATGAAGCCGCGGAGCGTCTCCAACCTCAAACAGCTCGATCACCCGGTTCCACCGCTCGGGACGTGACTTTTCTTTTCGTTGTTTCTCAGTTCTCGGGTATACAGCTTCCAAGTAGGTGTCGAGCCGACTGGCGTCCATTCGAACCTGAGCCAGGCGCTGGAAAAGTTCCTCTGCGATTTGGAACGTCTTCCAGATCAAGCCGATCAACTCTTGAACATCGCTTAGCCGCCTTTGCATGCTTCGGGAATGACGAACCTTGTAGGCTTTCTCGCCCGACTCGAGCGCAAGAACCAGCGTGTTCTGGCAGACCACACGAATCGGCGTGAACTTCACACACACTGATCCGCGACCGTCATGCGAGTTTGAGAGAAGAAGATACTTGGCACAACAGTCATCCCCAGTCACATGGATCTCGCCGGGAACTTTGGCCAACACCCTGATGTCTCAAATACGGCCTTCTTCTCGCCGATAATGAAGCATGAGGGACAGACGGGATGTTCCCATTGTGGTAACCCAGCAACAACGTCAACATCATCGGCTGCGGAACTCTTGACGTCCGATGATTCCCACCACTACCGGCTTTTCCTCTCTGCCGAAGGCTACCGCACACCCTGAGCAAGGTCGAAGGGGGAGCGCTTAAGAGAAATGCATTTTGGTTTTGCCGCTCCGACTTCGTCTACGCTCTGGCCTGCGGCAGCAAGGAGCGTTGCATTCGTGACACTCGAATAGTTCAACTTCCGAGTGGTCCGCGATACGCCCAAAATACGGCCGGTCAGTACTATGAGTGTGATCGCCTGTTTAAGCCAATTGGGACTAACGCTCAGCGTAGTATTAACGATTGCGTTGCGAGATTCTCTGGATCGGACTGGCTGCGTTAGAAAGGGCAGAACAATGGCTAACCTCATACTGGTTACCGGTGCCGCAGGTCGCGTCGGCGCAGTAGGACGCACGGTCACTGAACTGTTGTTGAAGCAAGGCAAAGCGGTGCGGGCGATGGTGCGAACTGACGACGAGCGCGCGCAAGCATTGCGCGCTCTAGGTGCGGAGGTCGTGGTCGGCAATCTACTCGATCTCGATTCCATGCATCGGGCGATCGACGGCGTCGAGACCATGTACTTTGGCCTGTCGGTTTCGGATACATATCTAGCCGCGACGGTTAATACGGCGGCAGTGGCGAAGCATCACGGCGTGAAGGCGTTCATCAATATGTCGCAGATGACGGTCTCGCAGATGAGCATTACCGAAACCACTCCGAGCCCACAGCACAAGCTGCATTGGCTCGCCGAGGAGGCGCTGAACTGGTCCGGTCTGCCGGTTGTGCACGTGCGGCCAACAGTGTTTCTCGAAGGTTTCTTCCTGACTTTGACTCCGGATTCAGTCAGGGAATCCGATCAGATCAAGCTGCCGTTCGGGGAGGGCAAGACTTCGCCGGTGGCGGCGGAAGACGTTGCACGTGCGATTGCCGCGCTGCTCACCAATCCGCAGCCGCACATCGGCAAGATTTATCACCTAACTGGTCCGCAGTCCGAGAACATGCATTTCTATGCGCGGGAGTATTCGAAGGCGCTCGGCCGCACGATCACTTATCAGGACATCCCCGTCGAGCCGTGGCGGGACGACCTGCTCAAGCGGGGCTGGCCGATTCACGTGGTGAACCACCTGGCGGCGTTGTGCGATCTGCATCGAGCAGGGCGCTTCGACCGGACGTCGGACGACGTGCGCACACTGACGGGGCAAGAGCCACTGAGTGTGCAAGAGTTTGTCAGGAAAAATGCGGCGACATTCACCCCATCGGCAAAAGCAGCCTGAGTGTCTTCGGGTGCTCGTTTTCGTCGCTCTGCCAGCAAAGAGATCACGTTGCTTCTCGTCATCGATCCATACAACGAGTTCATTTCCGCAGGTCCGCCGTCCATCGCAACCGGACCGGCCGGATCGGGACCGAGGAGGCCGTTGTCGTCATTAGCTCCCGAATCGTCGGCAATTCGGAAGTTGGAAGCATGGGGACCGACGGGAAGAAACATCGGGACGGAAACATGGGGACAAGGAACATCAAGACAAACTCAAAGTTCCCATTGTGGTAACCGAGCGACAGCGCCAACATCATCGGCTGCAGGACTCTTGTCGCCGGTTGATTCCTACCACTGCCGGCTTCCTCTCTGCCGAAGGCTAACGCACACCCTGAGCAAGGTCGAAGGGGGAGCGCTTAGGAGAAATGCACTGGGTTTTGCCGCTCCGACTTCGTTTACGTTCTGGCCTGCGGCAGCAAGGAACGTTGCATTCGTGGCACAGCGATCTGCTAACTTCTGGGTGTGCGGCGACCGGCCCTAATCGTGATCGACATGCTGAATGACTTTCTGGAGAAATGGGCTCCAGCACCAAAGCAACAACTGGTCCGATCGGTCAACGAACTCGTCGCCCTCATGCGACACTTCGAGCATCCGGTAATCTGGATTCGCCAAGAATTCGAGCCGGACCTCCGAGATGCCTTTCTGGAAATGAAGAGAAAAGAATTCGGATCACGGTCAAAGGGACACAGGGTTGTCAGATCGCTTAAGACCTAGCCGTTGCGACGTCGGATACCGTGATAGTCAAGAAACGATATCGGGTTTCACGACCGGCAATAACGGCCTGAAGAAGCCTCCTGAGGTTGGTCAAGGCCAGGCGCATACAGCCCCCGGTGGTCGTCGCATGTCCTTACGGTGTGCCGCAGCTATTTTCCAAACAAGGTATGAACAGCGGAGAATCTTCGCTTGGCCCGCATGGTGACAGTAGAGGCAACCAGCCAGGCAGCCACCGGAACCGCGACGATGGCAAGGGACATCGCTTTGATCGCGGTCACAAACGCCTCGCCTGAAGGTGTGGTCCTGTCCAAAAGCAGGGTGAGAGTTGCGATCGCGAGCAGAATCGCGAAAATGATTCCAATTCCTGACATAGGCGCAAGAAATTGTAGACCCATTGTCCAGATTCGCCTTTTTCTCCAAGGGATGCCCCAGCCTGACAACTGAGCGACTACGCTCCGCTCGCTAGCGGGCGCCGCTCTCGGTTATACTCGGCGCCGCTCTGTAGGCAAACCCTGGAAAGGAAAAAGCATGTTTCACTTAATCTGGTATGTCCTTATCGGGCTGATCTCAGGGGTGATCGCGAGATCGGTGATGCACGTGCACATAACGATGTTTTGGACGATCGTGCTCGGCATCCTCGGGTCGATCCTCGGAGGCGGCGTTACCCACGTGTTTTCGCGCCCGACAAACGAACGATATCATCCCGCCGGCATCATCGTTTCCACGCTGGGGGCGATCCTGATCCTCTTCATCTGCTACAAGCTGAGGATTCATTTTCCCCAGATCTAACCTCATATTCCGATAACAAGCGTATAGAAAGCGCTTATGAAATGATGGTATGGCTCGTTCTCTGACGAGCCCTGCGCAGGATGCGGCCCCACATCCAGAAGTCCCAAAACAGGATTCAATTGAAAGGGCTCGGAATGAGAGGGTGCGCCACCCGCCTCACCTCACACCATGGACTGTCATCCCTCACTCCGCAGCCAAGCCGCGTACCATGTCAAATGAAGTGTTCGCGGGGTACTGACTCCCACACTCACCTATCCGCTACCCTCACCCCATCCGCCGCAACACCCGCGGCCGCTGGGGACCCCGATCGCGGACGGTACTGACTCCCGGACTCGCAGAAGGGAGCCAGCTTCGATAAAGCTAGCGAGCACCTGACGGGCGCTGCAGGCGGAATTAGGTTGGCGCGCGCTGAATCGGACTTGGCACTGCCTTTGCCAGTGGTAACGGCGTTCTGCAGCCCAGGCATCTTCTGGCAAAACCCGCCGGTGCAGCTTTCGCCGATGCCGCAGCTATGCCCGCAACTTCCGCAATTGTTGTTGTCACTGGTAAAGCTGATCGACGACACGCAGCTTCCCATGCACGACACGTAACCAGCCGCGCATCCGCAGGATACTCCGTTGCACGATTCCGATATGGGACTGCAGGAGTTGCCACACCGGCCACAGTTCTGATTGTTGTTGATGAAGAACCCGGTATCGCGACACTCCCCGGAGCACCATTCTTGTCCGAGCGAGCAGCTCAGAGGTCCGGGGCTTGGTTGCTGCGGCGGCGGCACGCGCGTGGGAGTGCCGACGCATCCCACCATCACGGTCAGGAGCACGAACGTCGCAGAAGCCGCCCTTAGGAGACGGTGAAAGCTGAGCTGGGACGAGATTCCCTCGAAAGTCATGTCGAGATAAGTCCTCACGCGCAGTATACAAACGCCTTTCCGGGGAAGCACCAATATGGGATGAAAAAGCAAATCGATTTTGGTTTAACTGGAGCCGGGTGCCGCACCCTTCGTTTCTTGAAGGTGCGCCACCTGTCCACTTAGCCACACACAAGCTCTCCTCCAGCTCACGTCTAGATACCCCGTCGTTAGCAGGAAGTAAGGCCCAAAGGGCTGGGACTACTACATGATGGTGGTTGGGCCGTGGGGCTTGGAAATTAATAGCTGAACTGTATCAAGCATCGCTTCCGGCGAATGTATGTTTTCAAGCCTGCCATCAATTTCAGCCGATGTAGGGTCGTAGCCGTTTTCGAGCATCAAGATGGGCGCATTGGGAATGCTTTTCTTGAGAGCTTTGCAAAGAGAAATTCGGCTGGTTTCTGGAACAGAATGGCACAGCAGAATCAGATTTATTGACGGACGCCCGTCTAACGCAAGGTATTTCATGACCTCTGCGTCAGTGGTCAACGCAACCACCGAATAACCGGCGTGAAGCAACAGCGCCGTTCTGGTCATTTGCAACGGTTCATCTCTGCTGATGGTGATCACTGTTTTTGTAGGGGCTAGGGCAAGACTCTTTCTTTCGTGCGCCAGCGCCGGTTCGTCAGCCGTTCCCTTGCCATTGCACGTGGGGCACACTTTTGAAGGCCACACTGTGCCCAGTCCCAGACACGTCGGACACCGGGTCAGTAGGGACGACATGAATACGACCTCCACAAAGACCGTCGTTTGAGTTTTGGCGGGGATTGTCATTTCCGAGTCTACGATTCCGCTCAACCGGTATCTGTCCACAATTGACCAGCTCTGAAATATTCATATTCGGTATCCCCTGTCTGAAACTTCGTCAGAACCCCCACAGGCTCAGCAGATTGCAGTCAGGCAACACAGCCGACTGCGTACTGCGCAGTTTGAAACTTAGTGCCGGGTGGCCGGCTCTGAGCTGAATGCTGAGTGCTGACTGCTCACTCACTCCGGAATCGTGAAGTCATACACCCGGCCGGTGGTCGCGCCCCCGGCTCCCTTGCCGGCCATCTGACCGGCATTGCGGACTGCTGACCGGTGCCCATGAAGAAGGCGTACTCTCCGGGCTTCAACTCGGAATCGAGCAAGACCTTATAGATCCTGATCCCAACGTGGTTCGACTTGAACGGAATCTCCTTCTCGCGCACCACTCCCGACGTCCCGCCGAGCCATCCGCCGAACGTCCCGATTTGAAACTCCCTGCGATCGCCTTTCTTATTCAGCTTGAGCAGCACGTAATCGGCGGCGCTGGCTCCGTCTGGCACATAGAAGTAGAACGTGGGCCGAAGCTCTCGCACACGATTGATCGACGTTGTCCCGTTCAGAAAGGCGTCCCAGTGGACGTTCTTGATTCCGTAGGTAAATACATTCGCGGCCTTGCCGCCCACTTTTGATTGGCTGATCGCCTGTCCCTGAATGAGAATAAAGTTACCGCCGTCCTTCCAGTACACTCCCACTTCGGGAGGAGGAAGATTCGGACCCACGGTCGCTGGACCAGCCAGGCTAACCACGGTCGGCGCCGCCGGAGTGGGGTCGATCATCGCCTTGACAATCGAATCGGGAACATTGGCGGCCTTCAGTGCCTTCAAACCGTCGACGCTGGTATCGAAGCTCGTAGCCCCGCTCCCAGCGGCACTCGCAGTCCTTATCTTTGCCAGGATCACATCCTCAGATATGCCCGAGCTCACCATGGCCATCACGTCTTGGTTGGTGAGCCGACGCCGTACGCCGGCACTGTCCTCGCAGAAAGCGGGAGCAAAGAGGAGCAGACCAAACACCAAAACCGCCAAACTGATCTGGAGAGCAAGACCGCGTCGACCAATCCTGTAGTCGGACTTGCTTATGCCGGTAGCAAGCAGGCGGCAGCGAGTAGCTGTCATAAATCTGAGGCCCCACATCTGAAATGCCACGTGAATCCGGCTAAATCGGCGGGCGTTCACGTAGTCGAGCGGAATCCGGAGAAGCCGGATCTACAGGGAAGAAGGTGTCGCTGACTGTCCCTGTCCCCTATTCTCTGTAACCTTGTTCCCGATTCGTACAAGCGTACTGCCATTCAGACCCTGTAAACACAGGTTTTTTTGTGAAGTTGGCTTGCGGGACTCGTGTAAATCCCTTAGCTCCTCCTCTTGCCTGCAAGCTCTTGTCTGCAAGCCCCCGGCGCCTAGCCCGTGCTTGCAGTGGTTTTTACAAGGGCTCTACCGCCATGGAAGCAGTTCCACGGCGAACTAGATAGTGATGAGGATGAGGACCAACTGCAATTGCACCACCAACCAGCGTGTGCCGATGGCCGTGGCGAAGTTGTCAGGACGACGAAGGGTGCGCCGCCAGTCCTCAGGGAAGACCAGCAGCCAGGGCTTTTTCTAGCGCCGCGTCGTAGCCATAAATGTCGTCGAAGAAGCGAATTTGATTCTCTTCGTTCACTGACGCCGTGCCGTAGACGATCAGCACGGGAATTCGCGTGGTGAGGTTGACTTGAACATTGTCCTTGTCGCCGTTCATTGCGGCTTTCACACGCTCCAGATCCCATCCGGAATTGTTGCGGAGGATCCAGGCGACGAGTTCGGCCGGGTCCTGCACGCGGATGCATCCGTGGCTGAAATCGCGAACGTCCTGCGAGAACAATTCTGGGACGTCGGTTCCATGCAGATAAACATTTTCCGGATTCGGGAAGATGATCTTCACCAGACCGAGAGAATTCGTTGGCCCGGGCTTCTGGCGGACCATCAGGTGTCCTGACTTTAGTCCTTCCAGAACTTCGGGGCTGACTTTGTCCTCGGTCACGACCTCTCCTTTGGGCGTGACCACTTGAAAATTGTGCTTCGCGATGTAATTAGGATCCTTCTGGATGTGCGGGACCACCTCGCCGCGCTGAATGCTCGGGGTTACTTCCCAATAGGGCCGGAAGATAACGTACTGGATGTCCTTCTGAAAGACCGGTGACTTATGGCCGTAGGCTTTTCCAATAATGACGTTCTTATAGAACGCGACGGTGCCATCCGGGTTCATCGCTCGAGCACGATACTCGGGAAGATTCACAACCAACGGGGGCTGCGAGAAGGACTGCGGAAGCCAGCGCCATCGCTCCAAAGTGAGCTGGATTTGGCGAATTCGAGCCAGGGCGGGTGTGTTGAGTTCATTGATAGTTCGCGCGTCGAGCTTGCCTGTAGGACTCTCTCCATGCCTGCTCTGGTAATGCTTCACTCCCTCGACGAGCGCGCCTTGGTAAATAGTTGGATTCGGATCCAATTCTGTGCCTCGAGGAATATCGCCGATCAGTTGAAGAAACCGCCCGAGACGCGCGAGGCTGGCGTACGGTTGACCGGGAACCAGAGTCTTCGTCGTTGGTTGCAGCTTCTCGCCATCGTCTTTTCTCGCATACTCTTCATACACGGGCAAGAGCGCGAGCAGCTTTTGATAGCCCGGGAAGGTCGGTTCCGTTTTCTGGATTTCGGCAGCAGGATCTTCCGCATTCACTACCTTGGTCCGGACGAAGTCTGCCAGGTTGAACTGGCGACCCTGTACATCGAACTGAAACTTGAATTGTTCTGGGTTTACGCGGCCAAGGTGGACTGCGCTGATGTATCGCATTGCCGAAACGGTAAGCGCGGTATCGAACGAAACAAGATCCTGTTCAGTCGGATTCTGACTCACTTTGGAGAGACGGCCCGACCATCGCGACGCGTCGTAATCCTCGGGATCGAGGCCTTTGGCGTTCGCGTTCTTCAAGACTTCAATCACGGCGAGCGCTTGAGGACGCACGCGGTCGTTCTGAATCCAAGTAAGGGAGTAACCGTTGGTCTCGTAAAACCTGGCGACTTCGGTCTTGTAGAAAGCGAAGTCAGGCCATCGAAGATCCGCGTTGCGCGCAGAATCCAGAATGCCATGGAGCGCGGAAACGCTGGCGGGAGACAACGTCCGGCCGACAGCAACGTCAGGTTGCTTCGCTGAGTACGCGCGGGCGGATTCTCCTCGCGCAACGATGAACCCAGCCATGACTAAGCCGGCTAGAGCGATCATGAAGAACCGCAGCCAATTAATGGAAGTTCTCACTCTGAAACTCCTCGGTTTCATGAACCGTGATGGAGCTGAGTTGAATGCAATTGTTTTGCCAGCAGTAGGAGAAGGGATAATCGTTCGGTATCAGACGTTTAGCAGAAGAGAGGTTGGTTGCGAGGCACCAATTTCTTGTGACACTTGTGTCTAATCTTTGGCAAGTGACAAGGTTCGTTCCACTAGAAAGAACATGGGACAAATAGGGGACATCCATGACAAGGACAAGTCAAGGGGAGACGGAGTTCCCCGTGCACTTGGTGGAAGAACTTCCCGAAGTGCTACTGCACGGGTGCCCCGGCTTTTTCTTTTTGCGTAGGACCGCAGCACTCCGTCAGTTTTCCAATTCACTGTTCATTCACTGATCAGAGGGCTAACAGTGAATTAACAGCGAATTTATCAGTGAAATTATCAGTGAATTTTTTCCACCGCATAAGACCCGCATAAACACTGGGGAAGTCCGAGAGAGGCAGGGAAGTTGCAGGGGAGCAACAGGGATTGCGATTGAAACGATTCTCGCAGTGTCATCGCCATCGCGCGACGGGGGTCTCTGGCAACCGCCGATGTTGCGGTTGCTGGGGTGTAGGGCTGAATCTCTCCCACACCCATCCTCCTCTCTCGTTGGTACCCCGATCGTGAGCGGAGCGTCAATAGTTGTACCGTCGCTCGCTGTGGAAATCGGTCTTGCCTTGGCTGTTTGGTACTCCACTCGGGCACTAAATAATTGACGATCAATCCAATGGCCGCGCTAGGGAGGACGATCATCCATTTCAGGCCTTTGGACTCACCTCCCTCCCAGCGCCTCGTTGCCTTCGATTCAACACGGGTCCCGTTCGACTACGGCTGTGCGGGTGGGGTAGCCATACTGTATCTGTTAAAGATTTTTACTTGCTCCAATCGAGCACAATTCGAATTGCAAATCGCCAAATCGATTCATTCTTCGTATCCCACCCTTGAAAACCGCAAGGGTAGGGCACCCGGCTACGATGAGCCCGAATGCGATCACAACGGCGATGAACACTGAACGGAATGACATAGGACTCCTCCAGCAGGCATGCCTTCGTTTAGGTCCGGAGTGTCAGATCGAGGTAAATGGGGAAATAGTGCCTGGAGCAGGAAACCAAAAAACAATCAAACAGTCGAGTTGCTCATCCGGAGGAGCGACACTGCGGGAGGATGCTGCACCCGGCTGTGCCTTCTTACAGTTCCGCGCACCACCCATCACAGCTGTAATCGTAAGCACTTCGCAATTCGATTGAGCCATTCGTCCTGACAAATTTTCCGGACTGGAAGCTCACAGCCTGCTGAACTCAGGGGGATCTATGGCAGCACCGTCCTTATCATCGCAGGTTACCCGAAGTACAGGACCGACATCCCGCCGATGATCACAACCCCGAATCGCATGGACTTTCAGCGCGCCTTGCAGTGTCGCGGCCTGAGGTGAGGAAGCGATGCCCTGGCGGTTCATGCTCGCAGCAATTCTGGCGTTGTCCGAGACTACGGGCGTGGCTCAACAAGACAAACCTTCGGATCCCGTACGTCAAGCAGATCATTCACAGAAGCCTCCTGAAGAGCAGATCAACGTCAACTGGCTTTACGGCTCCTACATTCCCAAAGAGGTTCCACGCAAGGCTCTCAATGGACGTGAGCGCTTCCAACTCTACATTCGCCAAACCTACACGACTCCTGGTATCTACGCTAAGACGATGGCCTTTGCCCTGTTTGACCAGATGACTGGCAGCAAGCCGGAGTGGGGCGGTGGCGTTGGAGGCTTTGCCAAACGATTCGGCGACCAGCACGCACAATTCGTGATTCAGAACTCAGTTTCATCTTTAGGAAATGGTTTGCTCGGTTGGGAGCCGCGGTATGACCGCTGCCGCTGCGACCGATTCTGGCCGCGGACGCGTTATGCGATCTTAAGAAATTTCGTGACCTACGACAGAACCGAAACGGCACTCCGGCCGCAGATCATGCCATACCTGGGAGCCTTCGGAGCATCTGCACTCGCCACGACGTGGGATCCGGGAAATCCGTCCTGGCAGGTGAGAGGGTATCAGGCAGCGATTACGCAGGTGTTTATCGGAACAGGCGTCAACCTGCTTGGTGAATTTGCTCCAGAGATCGGTCGCACCCTTCACCTGAAGAAGAGTAGCTCGGGCAAGTCTGTCGCTGGAAGCCGTCCCTGAGACTCGCAAGCAAGAAAGATCAGGCAGCGAAGGCGAGCTGCAACACGAAAGCAACCAGAAGCCGAGGTGCCAGTCCAGCGTCACGCGATGCGGCCGCGGTGGGCGCCATCTAGCTTCTAATGTCGCGCTTCCACTGCCGACATCTTTCCCGCAGAGCCCGGACGAGTTGATGGTCGTCATCTCGTAGTTCCGGGTGCTGCTGGTATCGGCTTGGCGGGTGGCCCATTCTTTCGTTCTTGGTTCCAATATGGGACTTGAAATAAGTCGGGAGTCTGATGTAAAACCGACACGGGAAAAGCGTGGGCCACCCGTCCGGTGCAACAAAGCGGTCCAGCCTACAGAAGCTGTTTCAATTCCGATTCGAAGACATCGGTATATTCGAAGCCGATTACCTTCTTGCGCAGCACGCCTTGGCGATCGTAGAGCAGCGTTGTCGGCAAGCCTTCGAGCCCGCCGAACTCTTGCAGCAGATCATCGATGGCGATCACTAGCGGATAGTGAACTCCCATCTTCCTGGCGAACTCAAGCGGATCTTCGGTGTCGGCCATCATGGTGGCTTTGAATCCGATTACGGCAAAACCTCTCGTACCATAGCGGTCAGCGAGTTTCTGATAGCCCGGCATCTCTTTCTTGCATGGTTCACACCAGGTCGCCCAAAAGTCGATGAGCACAACTCTGCCGCGAAGATCGGCAGACGAGATTGTGTGTCCCTGCAGATCCTTCGCCGAGAACTCGGGCAAATGCGAACCAATCTCTCCAGCCGCAACTTTCACTTCGTTTGCCTGTGCCGGCCTCGCCGGATGATTGCATCCGGCGAGCGCGGCAAGGGTTAGGAACAGCAAGCAGTTTTTCAATTGCCTATTCCTTTTTCTGTACTTCGAGAAGCAGCAGCTTCAACTCTCGCGGAAGCTCTGGCTTCTTCTTGCCTGCAGGTTTTTTGTATAGCTGTCCTCGAACCGTGACCATGGTCGCGGTGCCTGCAAGCGGTTCCAACTCCCTCGACATGTCATTCGGTTCCAGCGTGAATGACTGATTCGGCTCGACCTGTAACGCCAAACCGCCCGAAGAGTCCTTCACCAGCTTTCCCCGCGCTGTGACGTCCAGCTCGGCGGTGCTGACGCCGCTGTCGTAGGTTGCTTTCAGAAGTTGGATGGGATCGATGTGCTCATCTTCTTTGGGAGTGACATCGACTTTTCCATCCAACAAGTTCACATCCACTTTTTGAACGCCAGACTGGCGCCCGAGGTGCTGCTTCACCCCGTATGCTCAAAAGTTTCAAGTCATGCCTTCGACGCGCATTTCAATGTGCTTGATCTGCGCCTTCGCGACTGGGACAACGACGATCGATCCGAGTAGAACCAGTATTAGAGCGATTCTCTTCATCTTTATTTGCTCCTTTCTTTAACGATGCAGTCGAAACTGCTGCGTAATTCCAAAACTGACGTGGCGGCGGATGGGCATGAATGCTGCGCCGGTGGAATGAGCAGAGTCCCAATCCGCGGCGAGCCACAGATGCATTCCCGGACGCACGCCGAAGTAAGTAGTGATTCCGGTTAACAAGACATCACCGCCGCTGCCTGCCTGCGTGACTCCGGCGATCCGGTCATCCTGGAAGTGTTGCCACGTGAGCACCGGACCAATGAACCACTCGCGCGATCCGTCCTTTGCTTCGTACGGTCGATACGAAAGCCAGAAGCGCGATTCAACATTGCTTCCCAAACTCGTTGCCTGTGTTCCTTGCGAGCGCACGAGAGAATGGAAATCTTCGTCGGCCACCAGCCGCCTGATACTGAACAGGCCGGTGTAGGTCCAGTTCGCGGCAACAAACAGGTCGGTAGAACCGGAGCCGGGCTGCAGACCAGTCGGCAAGCGTGTTCCGTTTGCAGCGATCAAGTCAGTGCGTCCTGTCGGAAGCTTCGGCCCGACCGTTACAGACGCCTGCGTGGTTCCCCGACGCGAGTCCCGGCGAAAGAACCGATACTTCACCAACAGCATGGCGTCGCCCAAACCGGTCCCGCTACTCGCCGGAGAGACGCCTGGGTTCTCAAAGCGATTGGTGACAATCGGAACAAGTACTGTCACATCAAAATCACGATAAAAACCCCACGTGAAGTTGAAGGTAGCTTCGTGCGAGAACGTCGGACGAGCCGTCGCGGGAATAGTGCCCGAGGTTCCTGTCGCCTGACGAGTGGTGAACACCGAGTTGTAGGAGATCAATCCGCCGCCGGGAAATAGTGGCGGCGCTGTCTCGGGCGCAGCGCCCTGTGCAGTCGCGGCTGCGGCACAGAGCAGAAAAACGACGCCGCAGCCTGTATGAATAGGGAAAGTATTCCGCATCAATCCGTCCTTTTTGTGAAGACACAAATACGGCAACGCTACGAAGCGCAGTGCAGGACGGGACGAATCAGATTCTCAGAACGGGATTAGCTTGATTGCGATGCGGAGGCGGAGAAGCATCGATGAGCCACTCGGGCGCAAACTCATGCTCGACCAGCGAGTGAACTGCTGCCGGAAGCGAAACCGCCATCGAGACGATGGTCGTCACAGTGGCCTTAGCCGTGGCTAACGCCGGTTGCGCTGTCGAGGTTGTCGGCTTGCAGCATGGATGATCGGATGCCGGAGAGTCTCCGCATTGTCCACCCATAGATTTGCAGCAGGCCTGTTCCTCTTGGGTGAGGGTCTCGCCAGGAACCAGGCATCGCAGAGCAGGCGCAGCCGTCCACACAAACAACAGAACAACAGCGAGCGTGGATCGTCCCTTCGCCATCGCTTCATCGTAACAGAAACAAAAAATCATCCGCAGAACCTGAGCCGGGCGGGGCACCCGACACGTCTGTTTTGAAACCTGAGGACGGGAAACGTTTCCCGGTCTTGTGCTCAGTTTCTTTCTCGACGCTCAATCGAGAAGCTGTAAAGCTTCAGTGTTCACCCAGTTTTTTTCAGGAAATTGGCCGCCCCACTCGGCTGCGGTTACATTGCGAGCCTCGTGCCAATGCGGGTTTGCGATCCAGTCGAGAAACTTCCGCAGGCTCGCTCGAGTATCTTTCGTGGCAGCACGCTCAAGCAGACCGCGTGTCATCACCGTCTCTTGCCACGGTCCACAAACGACGGCGTTGAACAGCGGAGTGTGTCCCCCGAACCCATCCCGATCAACCGTCGCGCGGGCGTTGATGTCAGCACCACTCGCGAGCAACCAATCGAAGATCTCGCGCTCACGGAAGTCAATCGCAACGTGCAGCAACGTGGCGCCGTCGATCGGCGTCCAGTGCATTCCCGAGAGCCCATCACTGGCGCAGCCACACTCCACGGGATAGATTTCGCGTAATTTGAATCTGCGCTCAAGCAATTGTGGGTCGCGGCGTAGATGCTTCTCCAGCTGGGAGACATCTCCGCGATGCAGCGCCATCACGGGCGTATCCGGTAACTCGTAGCCGCGATCGGCAAAGAACCCGAGAATCGCGTGCTTTCCGGCTGGATTACGCGCGTAAGTTTCGAGCACCAAGGCCAGCGGCGCGAGACGGTTGCCGTCTGCGTTTGTAAAAGGCGCGTTCTGCTCTGCGAGAAACTGAATGCCGGCGGCATTGAGTGTTTCGCAAGCTCCCATGATGATGCCCGGCAGTACCTTTGCGCCGTGCTCGTGCAACCAACGCGCGCACTCGATTTTTCCCTGAAGCACCGCCCGATCAAAAGCGTGCTGATAGTCGCGCGCGCCGAGTTCGGCACACGCTCGGATGATTTCGAGCCGCCCAAGATTGGCGGCGTGGCTCATAGGAGGACCCCAGTTCCCGCTCCACACCGGGAGATGCAGCATTTCAGGGTTGGCGCGCAGAATCGCGACCACCGTCTCGCGGTCGTTGGCCGCAATCGAGGCGTGCAACGCACTCGCTGCAGAGTGCGCTCCGATGCGCTGTTTAAGCGACGCCCAATTTGATAGACCGTATTCGCGCGCGATGACGAGCTGCGCGTCACTTAACTTGAAACCGACGGCAATCGCTGAGTCGTCAGTCACGTTCTTGAATTTTGCATGACGGCGCCGAATTCGCTCTAGAGCGTCGTGGTTGCCTTCCCGGCATTGATCGAGGAGCTCGCGCGCTTCGCGCTTCGGAACATCGAGATGGGGCCGCTCAGGCAAACCCCGTGAGACTGTAGCCATAACCTTCCCTCCTGGAATGCGCCCGTGGTCCGCACACTTCGGGCAGGAAGTCAGGTTGAATCACTGAAACGAATGGCCGGTGGGCTGAGCCCATTTCCGCGGACAGGGTGCTTCCGGTGAAGCCTGTGCACATCATCGCCCAAATCCGAGGTTCGCGCAATGAGGAAACCCGCTGGACGGATGGCCACTCGTTCCCATTTCGGTTGCTTCAGACTCCCGGGGTGGATGAGCTGTTTCATTTGACGGTAGAATTCCCGCCGATGATATCGCTGGGAACCAGAACAAGTTTCAGGCTGGAGGAGGAGATGAACAGGATCGTTACTGTAGCCGCTGCTATTTTGGGAATGGTCGCGGCCATCGCCTGCGCAATGGTGCAAGCGCAAGTCGACAACAAAGCCGTGACCGGGCTGACCCCCAATAAAGTCCGTTGGTTCACACCCACTTACTACAACGACGGAAGACAACGAGCGCAGCTGTTCGGCGACTCCAGCCGAGGCGGTGTCTGGATTGATCGAGTCAAAATCCCCAGCGGCGGGCGAGTCCTCGCACACACGCACACGCAAGACGAGCTCGTTACCGTGATCCAAGGCGCTTGGCTTTTGGGAGAGGGAGCGAAATTCGAGGAAGCGAAGCTACGACCCTATCCCTCAGGCAGTTTCATCGTGATTCCAGCAGGCGTTGCTCATTTCGTTGCAGCCAGGGAGGGCCTAGTCATCGTTCAGCTCAGTGGCACAGGCAAATTTCAAACTGACTACATAGAGAAATAGGTCCCACGGGCGAGCACTCGGCTAAAGTAAACGATGGCGGGGACAGACGCAAATGGCACGTGGTTGATGTGAACCCACAGAAGGTTTTGGCTGCTTCGCGCCGATCTGCCGTACCTTTTCTGCACTGGGTATCAACACTTACGTCATCTTCCGCTCATCGACCTCCAGTGTTGTGCTTGGACGAGACGAACTCGAAGATCCCGCAGGGTGACGTTATGGCGGTAACGCTTCCATACGACTTCAATACATCGAGTATCTGGGAAAGTATTCTCAAAAAGGGAAGCTGGCTCGTGGCCGTGATTGCTGCGGGCATCCTTTATTCCCTGGTTCTCAGGCATTTTGCCGCGGTGCTGCAGCTGACCCTCTGTGCAGCTCTTCTGCTGTGGTTCGGGCGGCTGTTCTTCAAAAACAGCAGCGGTGCGATTGGCACGATCACCCAGAAAGGCGTGGTTGTGCATCCGGGCGAGGTGTACGGTTATCGAATGCCCGGGCCGTCGGGGGAATTCGCTTTGCAGCGATTCCGGTCCGTGCGCGTCGAGCACGTTGCTGCTCCCATAAGCGTCAACAATTCCGGTGGACCTCACCAGCGTGTGTACCTGATGGGCGACGCGCAAACTCCGTCCATCCTGATCGCCCGCGCTGACGATGGCTCCCAGGTGGGTCAGGAAATGGCAGTCGTTCTTAAGCTGCCCTGTGAGGAGACGCAGGCTCCGTATTAGAAAGCAGCATTCAGCGATGAGCTACTGCAAAGGCAAGAGACGGCTGCGGGCCGTGTCTCCGGCAAACGCTGGTGTTGCCCGCCTCGGCGGACAATGCAGGCGCTTGCCGAGGCCGGATTCTATAAAAGGCGATGTCAAGAACAAACACATCTCCCGGAAAGATCGGAGAGGATTGGTTCGACATCGCCTTTTATAGAACCCGGCCATCCGAATTTGGGAAGCCGATGCGGCGCAGCAACTCCTGAAACCGCGCTTCGCCTCGCAGCGGGTCGAGTCGGGGATCCACCCCGATAAAAGGTATTCAATCGGAGCGATCGCGATATGCCCGATCCAGCCACGCATACGCGGTTTCCTTATCGCCTAAACCCATATACAAGCACGCCATATTGAATCCGCAGATATAGCGCTGTTTTGCTTGGGCCTCGAGCCCGCGCAGCATTGTCTTGGCCTTGTCTTTTCTGCCAGCCTGCGCGTACACATACGCGAGCTGGGCGAGGATTACCGGATTGCGCGCGACCTTCAGACCGCGATCTGCCGCTGCGATCGCCTCGTCCGTTCTACCTTCCTCAATGTCAGAGAGAGCTATCACGCGCTCATCCCCTTCTTTCCCAGCAGCCTGGATTGCTTCTTCATACCTTCGCAGGTTCCATAACGTATAGGGAAGACCGACATGCGACTGGGGGAAGAGCGGGTCTACGCTCTTGAGAGCTTCCAATTCCCGAAGTGAATCTTCGCTGCGCCCGAGCGTGAGCAAGTAATGAGCGTACCCGGCGTGGGCACTGGCGAGGTTTTCGTTCAGCTCCAGCGCTCGCCGGAATTCCTTTTCCGCGCCTGGCCAATCCCAATCGAACGTGAGCTTTACGTAGCCGAGTGCGGCATGTGCCTCAGCAAGAGAGTCGTCGAGGTCGATCGCACGCATCGCGGCAGCTTTGGCCTTCGGCATCACTTCCAGCGGCGCACGAAAAAACGTGCTCTGATCGTAGTAGGCATCGGCTAAGCCGGCGTAGGCCAGCGCGTCATTGGGATCAATCGAGAGCGCCTGCTGGAAGAACTTGATGGCCCTCTCGACTTCATTTTCTGCCGGAAGAAATGTGCCTGCCGCTCCATGCTTGTGAAGTTCATAAAAACCGCGCAGGTCGGCTTCGTGAGCTTCGGGATTCACCACGCGTGCTCCGCCGAGATGAGTTTTTTCCTCAGGGGCTACTTTCACCTTGATCTCGGCAGCGATCGCCTGTGCAACCTGATCCTGCAATATCAAGACGTCGCGAGCATCCCCCTCGTAGGCCTGCGCCCACAGGTGATGGTCACTCTGAGTCTCAATCAACTGTGCGGTGATCCGTACGCGGTTGCCGGACCGCGTTACCGTGCCTTCAATCACCGCATCAACGTTAAGCTCGCGCCCGATCTGCGGTATTGGCACGTGCTTGCCTTTGTAGTGCATGACTGAGTTGCGCGAGATTACGCGAAGGGAGTGAATCTTGGCCAGGTCCGTGATGAGCTCATCGGTCATACCATCGGCGAAGTATTCCTGTTCCGGGTCGCGCGATAGGTTTTCCAGCGGAAGCACCGCTACTGATGCGATGTGTACGGCACCGGCTTTCCCAGTTGTCGGCGTCACGCTCAGTCGCCATATCAGTGTGGCCAGACCAAGAAGTGCGACGGCCACCAGAGCGATCGTGACAACCCTCTTCTTATTTGCGTCTTTTGGTGTCTGAGAGCCGCGCTCACTGGGCGGTGCTACTCCGCGGGGTCCCGGCGGTGCTTGCGAGGTCCCGGGCCCGATCCCCGGTTCACCGAGCACACGGACATTCACATTTAAGCGATAGCCGGCCTTGGGTACCGTCTCAATGTACTGCTCGCCGTTGGAATCCAGCGCTCGGCGGATCGCCGAGATGTTCTGTGCCAGGTTGACCTCTTCCACAAAGGCGTCCGGCCACACCCGTCTCATCAGCTCATCTTTCTTCATGAGGTGGCCGTGATTTTCTACCAGCAGAACAAGGGTGTCGAATGCCTTTGGCGTGAGCGGAACCGGCTTCCCATCGCGCAGCAACAGCCTTTCTTCCGGATCGATCCGAAAGTGGCCAAATTCGTAAATCTGCTGGGCAGGCATGCGGTTAGCTGCGCCTAAGAAAATTTCAAGAGTTTCCTAGCTGTTTCTCAAGACAACCGACAGCCAAGCCAGCTAACTTGTTGCGAAATTCCGGGCGGTCGGCGGGGAAGTTTGGCCGCGATTCTATGCCAAACCTCGCCACAGACGACAGAAAAATGTCGAGAGGCTGATGTGTGCCCAAACCGCGGTCGCGTTACAGCGGGTCAGCTGATCGGTGGAGGAAGGCTGGCCCGGCGCCACTATTCACATTATGGAGAAATGCGATGAAGCACAGCAATTGGAAATTGAGCCTCGGCGCAGGCCTAACATTTTTGGTTTTGGCTGCTCAGGCTTGGGCTGGCCGACCTAAGACCTATTACCAAATTGACGTTCCCGGAGCTTTGGTAACGATCGCTTCGGGCATTAACAATGATGGATACATTGTCGGATGGTATTGCGTGCAAAACCCATGCAGTGGCGGCTCCGGGACCGAGCTGAATCCTCGAGTTCGGGGCTTCGTGCGCAATCCGGACGGCTCCTTCATCTTCCTGAACGTCAATAACTGCTCTCCCGGTAATACCGACTGCAATCACGCCGTCGGCACCCAGCCGCGCTATATCAGCCCGCAGGGCGTGGTCATCGGCGCTTATTTTGCGTTGGAAAGCAAAGCTGATGGCACGCCGAAAGCCGGCAATCCCAGGTTCCGGGGGTTTGCCTGCCAAATCGCGAGTTGTTCGGGACCCAACCAACAGATCGTGTATTTCGACGCTCCGCTCGAGCTCTACGACCACCAATCCCCCGACATTGCTCATAGCATCATTCCGCGCGGCATCAATGCTGAGGGCGACGTCGTCGGCTGCATCCACGATCAGGACCAGATGAACAGCATGCACGGCTTCCGCCTGCACGATGGCAAATTCAGCACACTCAGCGATGGAAGTACGATGAACAACGGCATCAATCCCCAAGGCGATGTTGTGGGGCTTGATTTCATGAATCTCGCCGGATACCGACTCGATAAAGATGGCAACGTCGTCGAGACGATCTCCTTCCCGGGACCCGGCATCGACGAAACCGACGCTTGGGACATCAATGCCAAAGGCGAAATAGTAGGCCAGGCGTTCACTAACAATTTCGGTGTGGGACACGCCTTCCTGCGCAGCAAACAGGGCGATTACGGCTTCGTTGATCCCCCAGAGCAATGCAGCACCTGCAGCTCGGTAGCATTCGCGATTGCCGGCAACGGCAACATTGTCGGCCAGTACCGCAACTCCTTCAGCGGCTGTTCCGTCAACGCATGCGTACATGGCTTCCTGCTGCAGCGCGGTGACGACTGAAGGTCGGAGTGGCCGGACGTATCTCAGGCTCGCCTTATTAAACCGAGGGAAGTGGCTTTCCCGTTACGGTTTCCTCCGGTCACTTGTGTGTCGGGGAAACTACGATCAATCCTGCGAGCTGGCCGAGTTGATGTGAACCCGAAAGGGGTTGTGGGCGGTTCCCATCGATCTGCCGTACCTTTTCTGCACTGGGTGTCAACACCTACGTCATCTTCCGCTCATCGACCTCCAGCGTCACTCGTCGGCAAAAAACGATCCGTTTCGCATGTGGCCCAGTTCGGCAAAGTCGCTTTTGGACGTGCTCGCCGGCTGTGACACGTAGATGAAATCTTCGGTGGTTGCTGCCCATTCCATCTGCGCCTGATTAACGATGAACTTGCCTGTAAAGCCCTGGTCGGCGTTCGTGATCCTGAGTCGTTTGTCGATCCCCGACCAGCGCACGCGGACAGAAATAGTTACCGGCTTTGGCGCGGGCCCGCCGCCGAAGAGCGCGTTGTTGAAGTCGTGAAAGTCCGTGAGGACGATGTTGCGGACACGCATTGACGCTTCCCCTTCCTCGAAGTCGACGTCCACGTCCTCGGGCGGAAGCGCTGTTGTCCAGAACAGGCCGCTGGGTGTGATGCCAGGATTGAAGTCGGTGATTTGAGTGGGAGGTTGATCGCCCTGACCGGGCTCATAGACATCCACTCATATGAGCGCGAATGTGCCCTGATGGACACGGCCATTCACCCCGCGGTAGACCCCCTGCATGAATCGCATGTCGGCGTCCAGGAAGGGCAGGAGTTTGGTCACTCCCGTCTTGCGGTCGGTGCGAACGACGTTTCCGCTGATGTAAGTGAGGCCAGCGAAGCCTTTGAAGTCAGTGATCGTCGCGGGTTCCGAATCGGGAGGATCCGTAAAGGAAAGATTGGGAGGCCCGGGAGCGTACACATGAAAAGCGCCATTCAACCCGGGCGTGCCCCCGGGGATCGGCTTCGGATCGGCTTGCTTCCTTTTCTCGTTCTCGGCTACGGCATAGGGAGCAAATCCAGTTCCCATCGCGCCGGCGGCCAGGGTAGCTGCGGTGGTCCGGAGGAAGTTCCTCCTCGACGGAAGGTGAAGGCTGCCGAAAGAAGAGTGGTTCATAGGTCCCTCCAAAAGTGACGTACCAGATGCAGGGCTTCCCAGGGTTTGGTCCCAGAGCAGGTCAAAACGAGCGGCTTCGCCTCAGGGGGCTGCGCATTTCTGAGCGCGGGGGATGTTGTCGGAGAGACGAGCGGACAAATATTGGTACTGAGGGCCCCGCTGCGTCAAGCAAAAAGTTGCAGGGCGGGTGGCACAGCCTGTTTGCCTCTCTGCCTGGAACATCTAAAGAGTGGGTGCCGCCACGGCAAAGGCAAAACAGTCGGCGAGCACAATCACCCCAAAAGTGCCGCGGATTTGCCTCAAAAGGCCTCTTCTGCTGCCTCGTTTTGCCTCAAAAAAGCTCTCAATTCTGCCTCAGAAACGTGAACTAACGTCGCTGGCATAGATGTAAGTCACAGAAAATTGGAGATCGCTGGAGAGGATGTCATGAGGTTCGTCACAACCTCCTTTCATAGCGATCCGTCGAAACTGGCTACCTACGCCAGTCGAAGCGCCTTTTTGCCAAAGTGGGAAAGTCGCAATTGCGTTCGCTTTAAGGCGTCCGCGAGGCGCGGACGGGGCCGGGTACGTCCGAGGTCGTATAAACACGCCAGAGGTCGCCTAATCGCTTTTAATTCGCCTTCCTTGTGTCTTTGCCAATGCGCTTTGGCAGGTTTTGGCGGAAAGTGCGGATCGGCGGCCTTCTCGGTCCGGGTTCGCCCTTTTAGCGTCGCCGGTGGTAGTGAATTACGAACTCGTATCCGGGATTCGGTGGAAAGAGTTCGGCGATTTTGCGGAGGCGTTCGGCGAGAGCTCCCGGGGCGAGTAGTGGATAGTCGCGTTCGCGCAGGTCGTAGTAGTCGACATCTACGGCGAGTGAAAGCAGATAGACGGCTATGGCATCCGCAAAGGTGGCGTTCAGGTATTCGTTGCGCGCTTTTTCGCGATCGCCGGAGTTGCCGGTGGCGAGTTTGCGGAGCTCGAAGGCGTCCATGCTGCTCTCACCGCGGACGTTGCTCTCGGCCTGCTTCCACACGAGGGCGGCGAATTCTTCGGAGACTCCGGCCTTCTCCACGAAGGCGTGGCCGACGTTGATGAAGAATTCGAAGGCTACGGAGAACCTGTCGTCCATTACGCGGGTGGAGATGAATACGCACTGTGAGTTGCCGACGTTGTAGTTGCGATGGCAGACGGCGCGGTCGCTGAGTTCGCTGTCGTAGCGCTCGGCGATGCGGGTGTCGTCCCCTTCGCCCACCGTGAGTGGGACGAAATAGTAGGCCTTGCGCTCTAATGCCGCTGCGATGGCCGGAGGCACTGCTCCTACGGCGCGCTCTACGTCCTCTGCGGTGATGGTGTTCTCGCCCACCAAGGCGTAGCAGACGCCGTTTGGCGCTTGCGCTACGTGCGCGCTGCGCACCACTTCCGCGGCTGGACGAGGCTCAACCTGAGCAGTTTGGGACATCTGTCACGCAATTTTACAGTATGGTTGCACCCCGTTTCGCCCCAGGCGGGGCTGGTAGTATTTCCTGCTGCACCTTTACGGCTGCAGCGTGTTGGGGGAGCGTCAACAGGCAGGCGCGAACCGAATCCCAAAAACTCTAATGATCGCTGGAGGTCATCGATTGAAATTCGCGACCCGTCGTTTGGTGGTTTGCTCTTTTTTGTTTTTCTCCGCGCTTGCCCATGCACAGACTCAGGAAAAAGTGGATCTGGATATGGTGACGAAGATCCGCTATGAGGGTTTCCGCAACTCGAAGATCAAAGAAATCGCCGAAGGGCTGCTGGAGAACATTGGCCCGCGGCTTACAGGATCGCCCAACATGAAGCGCGCCAATGAGTGGACACGCGATCAGCTCACAAAATTCGGCCTGGTGAATTCCCACCTGGAGGCTTGGGGGCCGTTCGGGCGCGGCTGGTGGAACGAGTACGTAAACGTGCGCATGTTGTCGCCGGATACTCAGACGTTCATCGCGTATCCGAAAGCGTGGACGCCTGGAACCGATGGTGCGGTGCACGGTGATTGCGTTCGCGCCACCATCAGGACCAAGCAAGACTTTGGAAAATACAAAGGCAAGCTGGCGGGAAAGATCTTGGTTCTCGGCGAGTTCGCGGACGTGAAGCCGATCGTAGAGTCTCCGTACGAACGGTACACCGATAAGTCGCTGGCAGACGTTGCTAATTACGAACTCCCGAGCGAGAGGCCGGCGTTGAGTCCGCAAGAGCAGCAGAGACGGCAGCAGTTCCAGCGCGATCTGAACCAGTTCTTCGCCGAGGAGAAACCCCTGGCGGTGATCGATCACAGCCGACAAACAACGGGCGGAGGAACCGTGTTCGTGCAAGGCGGCGGCGCGTATCGCAAGAGCGAGCCTCAGGCTGCAGTGCCGCAGTTGACCATGGCGATTGAGCAGTGGGATCGCGTGGCCCGTCTGCTGGAGCAGAAGACGCCGGTGCAGCTCGAGATCAACGTGAAGAACAACTGGTCTGACGTTGACGAGCAGTACGACACCATCGCTGAGATCCCCGGCACCGACAAGAAAGATGAAGTCGTAATGCTGGGAGCGCACCTCGATTCATGGCATACCGGCACCGGCGCAACCGACAACGGCGCGGGCAGCATCGTGATGATGGAGGCGGTGCGGATCTTGCAAACGCTTGGAGTAAAGCCGCGCCGGACGGTTCGTATCGGCCTATGGAGTGGGGAAGAGGAGGGATTGCTGGGCTCGCAGTGGTATGTGCAGCACCATTTTGGGTCGCGTCCGCCGATGGATACGCCGCAGCTGCAAGGGATGCCGACACTTCGTCGGCGCGAAGCCGGCCCGGTGACGCTGAAACCCGAGCAGGCGAAGGTGTCGGCATACTTCAATATCGACAACGGAACCGGCAAGATTCGCGGTGTTTACATGCAGGAAAACGCCGGAGTGCAACCAATCTTCGAAGCGTGGATGCATCCGTTCAAAGATCTCGGCATGGATACGCTCACGATGCGCTCTACCGGCGGCACGGATCATCTGTCGTTCGACGCTGTGGGCATCCCTGGATTCCAATTCATCCAGGACCCGATTGAGTACGACACTCGCACTCACCATTCCAACATGGACGTTTATGACCGTCTGCAGTTCGATGATCTCCGGCAGATCGCGGTGATCGTGGCTGACTTCGTCTACAACGCTGCGATGCGCGACCAGATGTTCCCGCGCAAGCCAATCGAGAAAGAGCTGCCGAAGACTCCGACAAAGCCGGAGGATGAAGATCAAGCACCACCGTCGGGAATGTGATCGGGTGGATCGATGTTAATTCGATTTCTGGTCGTGCGGCAGCAGGACATCGATTGTTCCTACCTGCTGACTTAAGCGATCCACCGCTCCGATTCGAACGCGATATGCGCCGGGTTTGACAGGAACCTCCTGCGCAGCCTGCAGCCCGGCGCGCAGCACCTTCTGGTATTCTTCATTGCTGAGGGTAGCGTCGATTGTGTTGGCTGAATGGCCAATATCCTTCCCATTTCGGTCCCAAACGACTGCAAGCAGATCAACAAAGGCATGCTTACGCCCTTCGGGAGCATCTGTGAAAGTGATCTGCTGAGGATTGACCAGGTATGTGATTCGCACTGAGTGACGGTTTGCATCGGGCGGGAGCACTTCTGCTTTGAGATAAAGCGCGGTGGAATCAGGTGTGTCGGGACGCATCACGGCAGCCAGCTTGAGTGTCGAATCCTGGGGAGAATGCTGCGGTTCGGGAATCGCGTAATATCCGCGACGATATTGCAGGCTTGCTGCTTCGCGGCTCGTTTTTACAGTAATGCGGCGAAACTTGCCGTTCCAATTCTGGTTTTCGGGCGCATAGGCGATGGTGTAGTACGTGGAAGTCTGATCGAGGCTACGTTGCATTGCCTGCTTCAGGCCGTTGGTGCCGTAAAAGGCCTTTCCACCCGTCTGCTCGGCGATTTCGTCCATTGTGGTCTGTGCGTCGTTTTCGTCGACCATCTGACGGGCAAGTCCAGCATTGCGTCGTGCCATTCCCGTACTGGAATCGTATCCGGTCATACCTTCGCCATTGCTTGTAAGATCAATCCCGTTAAGCTTAAGCCCGATTGCGTCAATGGGATACACGGCCACTTGCGCTGCAGATAGCAGCGAGGTGGTTTGATGTACAAAGAAGTCGAAATTCGCGCGGTCGTGCTGCTCGGTGCGTATAAACGGATTTGGACCAAAGCTGAACGGGAATGTTCCTGAAACCCAGAGCAAATTCTTGCGTCCGGAGTAGCCTTGCAGCATCGCAGCTAATTCCGCCAGCGACCTCAAAGTGATTCCGACGCGCTGAGTAATCTCATATTGCTCTTGCATGATAAGAGCATCGCGCAATCTGGCTGTCGTTCCGGCAATGAGATCTGAGTCGGTCGGCGCCTGTGTCCCCGGCGCAGTGCCAGCGCCTCCACCCATGATGGTTGGAGCCGTCATTCTTTCGCGGTAGATGAGATCGTCCTCGTTGCGTTGGTGTTCCGCTTCAGTGGTGAGCAGCGGTGACGGGCTCGAGAGCACGTCGCGGGCGGCAGCGACTAAGACGTCAGACTGTCCGGTAAAGCTTTGAATCATACGCAGGCGCGAACTCAAGACGAACAAGGCAGTTGAGTGGCCGGGCGGTAACGCTTTTAGAAACTCGAGCAGGTGGCGTCGGGCACCAACCTGGTCGAGTGTCGGAGTGTTCAGTGTGTCGAGCAAAACTACCGTCAGAGGACCACGAGGCTCATTTACCGGAACATTGGTGTATTGATTCGGGGGCAGATGAAATGGCTCCTGCACCGGGGGATCTTGGCTACTCTCGTGTCTGTCAAACGAGCGCAGCTGCTGAGACTTCCCATCCTCAAAGATCGTGAAGTCACGATCCGTAAGACCGCGGATTGGGCGAGCGCCTCCGTCGAGAACTATGACATCCACTTGCACCAGCCGGGAATTGGCACGGAAGGTCGGAGTCGCAGCAGTATTCGGTGAAGTTTGAGTCTGGGTTAGCGAGCACAGGTTCCACAACAAAATCGGTATGTAAAGAATTTGACGGATTAGACGTTTGCCGGCCATAACGATTGAGGGTTCCCATTATCGTTCTTTGCTGCAGAAAAATGCGAGAACAACTTGATTTCAGCCGGAAAGGTTTAAGCGGCTTTGCGCTGATTCTCCCCGGTTTTTTGCATCACCTCGTGCTCTTCGCCCTTAATCTCTACGCGCTCGCGCTTGATGTTGAGGCGCAGGCGGTCGAAGATCGAGATGTATTGATTCGCGATCCAGACAAGGGCAAAGAAGCCGAGAACCGAGCCGCGCCAATCTTGATACACCAACCGGTAGTGCGTGATCAGCAAGAAGACGAGCGCTACCCAATGGCTGAAGCAGAATTCGCAGGTAAACAGGTAGAAGAACTTGCGCTGTAGCAGGTTTGTCGCCTGTTTGCTGCAGCGTACGCAGAATTCGCGCGGTTCGCGAAAGATCTCTTCGTGCGTAATTGTCCAACTGATGCTGGCGATGGGAATTGCAATCAACAGCATCTGGATGATCTGTACTCCTAATTCACCTGCTGTCATGCATCTGGAAGAGGCAAAAATGTACGGCCGCGTTGCATCGCCAGCGCTATGTTCTGTTAACTTCGAGAATTGTTTCTCTACTACATAACCGATCGCAGACAACTTTCCGCCAGCCACGATGAGAGCATGCGATTGCTGCTCGATCGTATTTCGGAGGCCGTGAACGCGGGTATCGATGCGATTCAGCTGCGCGAAAAGGACCTTAATGCTCGCGAACTTGTCGAATTGGGAACTGGTGCCGTCGAGATTGTGCGTCGCGTCAACGCACCCGGTGAGTCCTGCGTGCGAACAAGGTTGCTCATTAATTCCCGGGTGGATGCAGCAATTGCCTGCGGAGCAGACGGAGTACATCTGCGCTCCGATGACATCTCTGCTGCAGACGCCAGGGTAATCTTCGCGCAGGCTGGAATCCTTTCTCCGCTGATTGGTGTTTCATGCCACACGGTGCAAGAGGCATCACTCGCGGAAGGTCACGGCGCAGACTTTGCCGTGTATGGTCCGGTATTTGGGAAAGCAGGCGACCAAACCGCTCCAACGGGGCTGGCCGGCCTGGAGGCCGCCTGCCGCAAGCGCAGAGCAGCCGAGCATCCTATGCCGGTTCTGGCATTAGGGAGAGTCACTGCAAATAATGCGGCTGAGTGCCTGAAAGCCGGCGTGCGTGGCATCGCTGGAATTCGTCTATTCCAGAATGGAAATCTGGCGGAGACCGTCTCTCGACTGCGCAAGCTGGCGGAAGAGCTGCACTGCTAATCCTCGCCGCATGGCGTCTCGTCCCAGTGACTCCGGGCTAAGAAAGTTTTTAATCCCTCGCTAACGCGGGGGATTTATACTTTCGCGCCATGACAACGACAACACCCAAGCCAGGTTCTTTCTGCTGGATGGAACTCGGAACCACCGACCAGAAGGCCGCCAAGAAGTTCTACATGGACCTTTTCGGCTGGACCGTCGATGACGCGCCCATGGGGCCGGACGAATTCTATTCAATGTTTAAACTCGATGGACAAGATGCCGCTGCTGCATACACTCTGCGCAAAGATCAGAAGGAACACGGAGTACCCCCGCACTGGATGATCTATATCGCAGCCGAAAACGTGGACGAATCTGCCCGCCGCGCGGGCGAGCTGGGGGGCAACGTCATCGCGCCTCCGTTTGATGTAATGGACGTAGGCCGTATGGCCGTAGTGCAGGATCCCACCGGCGCGACGTTCTGCATCTGGCAGGCAAAGAAGCACAGCGGAGTCGGCGCGAAGAACACCGACGGCGCGTTCTGCTGGGCCGATCTCAATACTCCTGATGTAGCCCGCGCCGGCGCGTTCTATACCAAACTCTTCGGATGGAAGTTGGAGAAGGGTGAGAACGACCCTTCCGGCTATCTGCATATTAAGAACGGCGACGATTACATCGGCGGCGTTCCACCGGCCGAACACGGCAATCCCAATGTTCCATCGCATTGGCTGTTGTACTTCGAGACGTCGAATTGCGATGCCAGCGTGGAGAAAGCCAAACAGAATGGCGCAAGAGTGCTCTACGGCCCGGTGTCAATGGAGAACGTAGGACGATTTGCGGTGCTTACCGATCCCCAGGGCGCGGCGTTTTCTGTTTTCCAGAGTGCGCGAAAAGCCAACGCTGCGTGAGATAGGGGACTTCAGATTGGGAAGGCGGCTCGTCGAGCCGCCTTTTCTTTCTGCGTCTAAGACGGGGCTTCCCTGCGGCTACGAGAATTCCGCGCTTCGCGCTGGCGATTACTAGAGTGAGTAGATTATCCGAGTAAGTACCAGGATTGGCGTTGCGGAATTAAGATGGGCGGTCTGCAGAAACTTCCAAATTCGGTTCAGGCGATTCTGATGGAGCCTCAGCTTCTGGCGCAGCCTTTGCTTTCTTTGTCTTCTTCTTGTCAGGCACCGGTGGAGGAGGTTCGTGGGCAGGATCGTAGAAGAGAATTCGGCCGCAGCTATCGCAGGTCATGACCTCGCCGCCCGCCTTTATTTCATTCCATTTTTGGGGACGCAACAAAACGTAGCACGCCGTGCAGCGTTGCTCACGAGCTTCTGCTAACGCAGTCTTTCGCGCTTTCAGCACGCGATCATAGAGAGACAGGAGGTCTTCGCCCACTCCGGAGCGGAGCCCGCTACGCTCGCCTTGAAGTTCTTTCAAGCGAGCTTCATCCTTCGCGGTCAAGGCTCGCGCTTCTTCTTTTTCCTTCTCCACCTGCGCCGCCTGAGCCTTAAGCTCTGTTTCCGACGCCTTTACCTGGCGGTCGAAGAGCTCGCCGCCTTCCATGATCTCTAGAATCTTGTCTTCGGCCTTGCGGATCTCGGCTTGCGCGAATTCAACCTCGTGCATCAAGGCCTTGTACTGTTCGTTGGTCTTAACGTCGAGCGACTGGTCGCGAAACTTGCCGATCTTCTGCTGGTACGACTGGATGTCTGATTCCAGACCGCGCCGTTTCTGTTCCTGCGATTTGATCGCTGTTTTTGCCTGGTCGACCCGGGCCTTTGCATCGGAAAGCTGGTGCTCGATCTCAGCAACGCGCTTGGGAAGCGCTGCCACTTCGGCGGAGAGCCGCCCGATTTCGCGATCCACCTGCTCGAGTTTTATAAGCCTTTCGAGATCGGCATTCATGAAGGGATACTGCGATTCTAACAGGCTGGAAGCTTATTCCGCGAACATGTGGTTTTTACTAGTCGAATCGGAGCCGGGCATCCTCATGGATCTCCGCCGCACCGGACTGCAATCTCCACCATGCTGTGGACAGGAATCAGAACAGTGAGTAGCGCAGGTAGATCAATCCGGCAGCAGCGACTCCGCCTGCGGCTGCGCCCAGCCAGAAGTTCTGCATGCGGTTGTTCACAGTACGCATGATGCGGCGATCGTTCGAGATCAGCAAGATGAAGATCAGTGTAGGAATCAGCAGCACGCCTGCCAGAACCATGGACCAGTAGAGTGCTGTAATAGGATTTATACGCAGGAAGTTTGCTCCCGCGGCCAGGAAGACGGCGGCAGAAATCAGAACGTAGAAGCGCTTCGCCTCCCACGGCTTTTCACTCAATCCCGCCTTCCAGCCGACAGCTTGTGCCAGATCGAAGCACATGGAAGCCGTAAGCACCGGCAGCGCGACCATTCCGGATCCAATGATGCCCAACGCGAAGACGATTGTTCCCCAATCCCCTACGGCTGGTCGCAGAGCATCCGCGGCCTGACGCGTCGTCATATCCGGAGCATGATCGAAGTGCAGGACCGCGCTGGCAGCGACAATGATGGAACAGGCCAGGACAAACGTAACCGCGGTAGAAATGATATAGTCGCCTCGATGATGCTCGTGATTGGGATCGCTGCGCGAACTCGTCTGCCAAATAATGATGTAAGGCGTAAGGAATGAACCAAATAGTGCGACGATGTTCTCCGCGTACTCCGAACTTGCCTGCATGCTCGGCATGAAGATGTCGTGCAGCAGCGTGGAGAGATGCGGGTGCGTAAGGGCCGCCGCGGCGACGTAGAGATATAACGGCAGAGAAAACAGCACCAGAGCGCGTGTGATCTTCTGGTAGTCCTGAAATACCAGGATGTACCACACGAAAAACGCGGTCGCGACGACGAAGAACATGCGTGAGAGGCCAGTGAGAATGGATAGTGCATCCGAAACCGCCATGATGTCCGCAATCACAACCACGAAGTTTGTAATGATTGTGAACGCCGCCCCAGCAATTGCGAATCCGCGGCCATAGTGTTCGCGTACGAGATCGAGCAGTCCCAATCCGGTCTCAACTCCAATCCGGCTTGTGACTGAAAAGATGGCGAGCAAAAAAGGAACGACCAGAATCACAACCCATAGCAAAGAGTGGGCAAAGGCTGCTCCGGCGATTGTCGCAGTCACAACCGCAGAGGGATCTAGATTGGCGGACCCAGTGACGACTCCCGGACCCAATCTCCAAAGTCCCCATCCTCTTTTTGGGACAGAGTCTGCCGTGGCAGCCGGGAACTTCACGACGCGTCCACGGTCGTCAGGAGATCCCTTTCTTCGATTCTTGTTTTCAGGGAATCTTGGGAAGTTCACGCCTTAGGTCTCTCTCGATCTTTCTCTCATGCCAGAGCCGCAGAGGCCGGCTGTAAGTGATCAATCCAAACGCGGCGATCGCCGTGAGCAAGAGTGTGTTGCTGGCCCACAACAGGATGCGGGCGATCTTCGTGTGGGAGATCTTGGTCAGAATCGCCGCGTTCTGAGGTGTGAGAAGCAACGCCGCAGCCAGCGTCATCAGGCCGAGCCCGGCCAGCAGGCTGGTTACGTTCTTGGCCCACCGTCCCTTGGCGTGATATTCGGCGAACAGTCGGAATCCGTAAACTGTGAGCGCTCCAATCAAGAGAAAGTTCACTACTACGGCAATTGCTTCGCGGAGCTGCATCTCTGGTTCATTGAGACGCAAACCAGCTATGACGGGTTGGAATCCAGAGTAGCTGTTTCGGCTTAGTACTTTGATTTGTGTAATTTTGGAGGTATCGCCGCCGGTTCCAATCCTCGCCGGCTGGTACTTAGGAGGTAACTATAAGATTACGTAAGAGTTACTCACCAGCTATGGTCATGCCATCGATTCGCAGCGTAGGTGCCGCGATAGAGCTTCGGAACTCGAGGTCGTTTCCTATCGCCGACACGTTGCGGAACATGTCTTTCAGATTGCCAGCTACAGTGATCTCTTCTACTGGGAACGTCAGTTCACCATTCTCGATCCACAAGCCAGAGGCGCCACGCGAGAAGTCGCCTGTCACGAGGTTCACCCCAAATCCCAGGAATTCCGTGACATAAAGGCCGCTTGGAATATCGCGAAGGATATCTTTGGGGTCCTTCTCACCGGGTTGCAGATAGAAATTGCCCGAACCAATTCCTGGATTGCCGGTCAATCCGCGGGCGGCGTTGCCGGTAGTTTGCAGTTTGAGCTTTCGCGCCGTGTATGTGTTCAACAGATAGTTCTTCAGAACTCCGCGCTCGACGACGACAGTACGTCGCGTCGGCACTCCTTCCCCATCGAACGGAGAGGAACCGAAGCCGCCGACCATCGTGCCATCGTCGATGATGGTGATGTTCTCGCCCGCAATCTGTTCTCCCAGTTTGCCCGCCAGATAAGACGCGTGCCGATAGATGGCATCGCCGTTCACCGCGTCGAAGATGTGGTCGATCAGACCGCGTGAGACCATCGGATCGAACACTACGGGAACCCTTTGTGTAGCAACCTTGCGAGCGCCTACGCGGCGCAGCGTTCGCTCCGCAGCCTTTCGACCCACAGCCTCAGGCGATTCCAGTTTCCGCAGGGTGCGGGAAGCCGAGTACCAGTAGTCGCGTTGCATCGCGGAGCCTTCGGCCTGCGCGATCGGAACAGCAGAAACCGAGCAATACGACCGGCGATATTCTCCGACGAATCCGAGCGAGTTAGCGAGGACTTTGTACCCGGTGGCCGCGTCGAAGGAGCCACCATCGGAGTTCGTGATGCGACGATCCGCTGCCATGGCCGCAGCTTCGGCGCGACGTGCGTAGTCAATCCTGTCGGCGGTCGAGAGCGAGTAGACGTCGTCGTAGTAAAGATCGAGGTCCGACTTCAGTGAGCCCAGGCTAGCGGCATCCGGCAACCCGGCAATGGGATCTTCTGAAGTTGCTCGCGCCAGGATGATTGCGCTGGATACCAGGCGCTCGATGCCTTCACCAGAGAAATCGCTGGTGTGTGTTGCGGCCGCGCGCTTCCCGACAAATATGCGCAGTCCCAACGCGCGCGCACCAGACTCTTTCAGAGTCTCCACTTCTCCGAGTCGAACCAGCGTGGAGAACTCGTTGCCATCGCGCGCGATGGCATCGGCGGCAGTAGCTCCCGCTTTCATCGCACGAGCGACTACGTCGACGGCGATGTCCTTGAGGCCGGCGCCGACTTCGATTCGTTCTTGGGTTTCGACTGGCATCTTCTTTCAGTTAAATACGTGCCACAGCCGCCCTCGGCTGTGTCGGCTCCCATCAGTACCGTTTTGGGACATTCTTTTTAGCCTTGTCATCCTGAGGCCCTGTTTTGGCAGAAGGATCTCCCGCGATGCATCGGACTTAATTGCAGTAGGTGCGGCTTCTTCACGAGAACACCAGAGTGCCGGCCCAAGAGCCAAGAAACAGCAACTATGTTCGACACATCGCGGGAGATCCTTCTGCCAAAACAGGGCCTCAGTATGACAGTCTAGGGTGAATCTCGCCTATCCGGTTCCCCCCACAGTCAATCGATCCACCTTGATCGTAGGCATGCCCACGCCGACGGGTACTGACTGGCCATCCTTGCCACAAGTCCCCACGCCCTCATCCAGCTGAAGATCATTGCCAACCATCGATACGCGAGTAAGCACATCAGGACCGTTGCCGATCAGCGTCGCGTTCTTGAGAGGCGCAGTGATTTCGCCATCTTCGATCAGATAAGCCTCTGAAGCTGAGAAGACGAACTTGCCATTTGTGATATCTACCTGACCGCCGCCGAAGTTCACTGCGAAGAGCCCGCGCTTTACCGACTTGATGATGTCCTTGGGATCGTCCTGGCCAGCGAGCATGTAAGTGTTGGTCATGCGCGGCATCGGGATGTGCTCGTAGCTTTCGCGACGGCCGTTGCCTGTGTTGGCGATGCCCATCAGGCGCGCCGAGAGCTTGTCGCTGATGTAGCCCTTGAGAATTCCATTTTCAATCAGCGTTGTGTGCTGCGTCGGCGAACCTTCGTCGTCAACGTTAATGGAGCCGCGCTTCGACGGCATCGTGCCGTGGTCAACCACGGTTACTTTTTCACTCGCCACTCGCTTGCCGATGAGTCCAGCGAACGCGGAGGTCTTCTTGCGATTGAAGTCGGCTTCGAGCCCGTGCCCAACCGCTTCGTGCAGCAAAACCCCGGGCCATCCCGGACCGAGTACGACTTCCATTTCTCCAGCAGGCGTCTCGCGAGCATCGAGTTGAATGATCGCTTGCCGTGCCGCTTCGTGAGCGAAGTACTCTGGTGTTCTTTCTGTCTGGAAATATTCGATTCCCACGCGCCCACCGCCGCCGGAATTGCCTCGAGCAGAATTCTGTCCGTCCTTGGCGATGCAGAACACGCTCATGCGAGCGAGGGGCTGTGAGTCGGATGCAACCACGCCATCCGATCCGACGACGAGTATCCTGCGCAGTTCGTCGGCGTAGCTGGCACGAACTTGAACGATTCGGGAGTCATAGCTGCGGGCGTGGCGGTCAGTGCGTTGCAGCAGTTCGACCTTCGCTGCAACTTCGGCATCGACGGATGGCGAGGCGACGGCGTAGAGAGTGTGTCCACCGGTCGGATCTTTAAGATTGACCACCGGCTGCTTGTTGGGCCCACTGGCGATCAGAGCAGCGGTCCGGGCGGCTCGCACGATGCGCTCTGGGGAAAGATCATCTGTGTAGGCGTATCCAGTACGCTCTCCCGAGATGACGCGTACGCCACAACCTGCCGAAATGCCCTGAGTTGCCGACTTGATCAGCGATTCATCAAGGCTCAGCGAGGTTGACGTGTGGTACTCAAAGTACAAATCAGCGTAGTCCCCGCCTGCCGACAATGCCTCAGCCAGATACCGTTCAAGGTCCCGATTGGTGAGACCTAGCTTTTGAAAGAAAAACGCGCGATGGTCCATGAAATCAGCTTTTAAGCGGCTAAGCTCCCAAGCTGCTTAGCCGTTCTCTATCAGATTAACACCCAACGATTGGATGTTTTGGGGCAGCGGCTCGGTTCGAGCCCAACACCGCACGATTCCTCAAATGGATGCGGAACTTAAGAAACCCGGCAAAGTTCGCCTTAGCTCAGAAACCTAAGAGCCTGGAAGCTTAGCAGCTTTTTTGGCGCAGTTTGGCACTTCAATCCAGGTACTCTGGATTTCAGTGGCGCGCAGCTTAGGTCGCAGGGACAATGAGTACGCGGCATGACGCACGGCGCCGATCCATTTCTGCTGCAGCTCCTGGTGATCTTCCTTTGGGCGAAGATCTTCGGCGAACTCTTTGAGCAGCTCTCATTACCCGCGGTGCTGGGAGAGATCCTCTCAGGCGTTGTGCTTGGTCCTTATCTCACCGGCTTCGTCATTCCCAGCGAAGCGACCACCTCAATCGGCGAACTCGGCGCGATCTTTCTTCTCTTCACCGTTGGCCTTGAGACTCGTCCGAAGGAGCTTATTCGCGTCGGCGCATCGGCATTGGGAGTTGCTCTCGCCGGCGTCGCTTTGCCCTTCCTGACGGGACTGGTGTTCCTGCTGATTCGGCATCATCCCGCACACGAAGCCGTCTTCATCGGGGCTGCCATGGTGGCGACCAGCGTTGGCATCACAGCCCGCGTGTTGGAAGACCTTGGCGTAATGCAAACTCGCCCGGCAAAGATCATCCTCGGAGCCGCGGTTTTCGACGACATCCTGGGAATGGTGCTGCTTGCAGTGGTCGTAGGATTCGTTTCATCGGGAACGATTGCGTGGATCCAGTTGAGCGTGTTGCTCGTGGAAGCCGTTGGATTCGCGCTGCTGATGATCTTCTTCGCGCCACGAGTGATTCAACGCATGCGTCCCGGATTGGAACGGATGGAAACGCACAATGCTCCTCTGGTCCTCGCTCTGGGGATTTGTCTCGCGCTCTCAGTAGCAGCGGAGAGGATTGGGATGGCTTCGATTATCGGGGCCTTCTTTGCCGGCCTTGCCTTCGCTGAATACGCCCCCGAATGGCACCTGATGCCACGCGTCGCCGGCATCAACGAGTTTCTGGCTCCTTATTTCTTTTTCATAATGGGAGCGAAGCTGAACCTCAGCGTCTTCAATGGATCGTTATGGCTGGTCGCAGGTGCAATCTCCGTTCTCGCCATCATCTCTAAACTGGTTGGCTGTGGACTACCTGTCCTGCGCGAAGGCTGGGACACCGCATTGAAAGTGGGAGTCGGAATGACTCCTCGCGGCGAAGTCGGCCTCATCATCGCGCTGCTCGGTCTGCAGCTGAAAGTGATCTCCGACGCAGCTTACGCGATCGTAGTATTCATGACCGGCGCCACTACAATTTTCGCCCCAATCATGCTCCGGTGGCTCTATCGGAACCGCGTGCGCAAGGAAGATGCCCCACAATATGACACTGGGGAGACGGTCGAAAGGGTTTGACGGATCGCGTCAAATTTCGGGTGACTGTCAAACCACGCGCGGTTCTACTTGCCTGCCAAAACCTTCACCAACTCCGCGTCTGTTGTGTCCTGCCCCATCTCCCAGAACATCAGTCCGCCCAACCCATGCTGGCGCGCGTATTGTCGTTTGAGTTGCAGCGCCTGGGGACAGTCGTAGCTGAAGAACTCATCGTTGTTCCAAATTGAGCACGTGGCGATCTTCGGATAGAACTGACGATCGGCGCTCTCGGGCAACGCTTTCAAGCTGCGATATTCGGGCGGCGATTTGGATGCGTCCTTTGCAGTCTGATAGAGACCGTGGTTCGCATTACCCACGCCAGTCCATCCCTTTCCATAAAAGGGCACGCCCAGGATAATCTTTGGCGCCGGCACCCCTGCATGTAGAAAGTTCTGCACGGCATACGCGGCGTAATGAGTGTCGGCCGGAGGCTTCGATGGATCGGCTGGATCATGGAAGAGCGCGCTGTGGAGGTTCGTGATCTTCTCACCATTCCAGTGCATGTCGTAAGACATGATGTTGATGTAATTCATGTGCCGCGCAAGAGACTTCAAATCGAAGTACTCGTAATCCTCTTGCGTGGCGGGAATAGCGGCAGTGAGTAGCAGGCCCGGGCGAACGGCGTCAAGCTGCCACCGGAACTCTGCCGCCATGGCGTTCAGATTCTTCGTGTCTTCGGGGCGTCCAGGAATCATGCCGCCATCAACCGGATACTCCCAATCAATATCGATGCCGTCAAAGATTCCCGGCGCGCGGATTCCCGGAGCGAAGTTGCCACGGATGTAGAGATCGACGCACGAGCGCACGAAATCACGGACGTGGGCCGGCTGCGCAGCATCCGAAAATCCTTCAGAGTTAACCCAGCCGCCCACCGAGATGACGACTTTCATTTTGGGAAATCGCTTCTTCAGTTCCTGAAGCTGATGAAACGTGCCGCGCAGTTGATTCGGATCAGTTGAGTCGGCGGCGCCATCGACGCTCTGCTCCGCTGGGAATGGGTGTTTCAATTCCAAATCAGGATCCAGAAGCTGACATCGGCTCTGCGAGACCTTTCCGAAGGCATAGTTCAGTTGCGTCAGCAGACCGGCGGCGCCATTAGTTGCAAGTTGTTTGAGGGGATAGTCGCCTCTCGCGGCATGGCGCTCCGCATAGTACCCAATGAGTTGCGGACGAGCAGTTTGGGCGAGAGCTATTCCGGGGAGTGCTATGGCGATTAACGCTACTAAGCTGCAGAATGTGGCTCCGGCCACCACCCCCGCTTGAGTGTTGACTTTGATTTCCGTCGGCTGAAACCCTCGCATTTCCTAACTTTAATGCAGACGTACGCAGACATCCGGCCGGGAGCGGCCGGAACCGCAGAAAACTCAAATTGCTCTGACTACTCCACCATCCGCGCGAAGCGAGGCTCCGTTGATAGCCGACGAAAGCGGGCTGCAGACGAAGGCCACCACAGCTCCAATCTCTTCTGGGGTTTCGAATCGTTGCAGCAGGGATGTTGGGCGCACGTGGCGAAAGAAATCGCGCTCGAACTCAGCGCGGTCCACGTTCTTTTGCGATGACATTTGCTCCACGAAATCACTCACACCTTCCGAGGCTGTAGGTCCCGGCAGCACGCTGTTGACAGTGACGTTCGTGCCGGCTGTGGTTTCGGCTAAGCCGCGAGCAATCGCGATCTGTGCGGTCTTGGTCATCCCGTAATGAATCATCTCTGCGGGAATCTGGAACCCGGATTCGCTGGAGATGAACACAATGCGTCCCCAGTTCCGCTGCTTCATTCGCGGAAGATGATGCCGGCTGAGGCGAACTCCGCTGAGGACATTTATTTCGAAGAAACGCAGCCAGTCCGCGTCAGGAATTTCTTCGAACGGCTTGGCCTCGAAAATCCCGAGGTTGTTGACCAGAATGTCGAGGTCGGCATATTTCGCAATTGCCAGCTTGGCGCCTTCAGAGGTTCCCAGATCGGCCGCCAGGCCTTCGAGTCTTGCGCTGGCGTTGGTTTTCTTCAGCCTGCTAATAGCCTCATCGACGCGCCGCTGAGTGCGGCCGTTGACGATGACGTTAGCTCCTTCTTTCGCCAGTGATTCGGCTATGGAGTAACCAATTCCGGCGGTGGATCCGGTAACAAGTGCGCGTTTTCCCGCAAGTTGCAAATCCATGCGCATCAGATGCAAAGTGCGTGAACACAGATTCGGGCCAGGAAGGATCGGGTGTCGGAGACCATGGGTGAAGCTCACGAGCCGAGTTTCAGGCGTCAGTTGACCTCACCGGATGGCCTGATCGTCCGATTTTCAGGACCAGCTGCCAAGCTCCCGATGTGCAGATTCTTCGCAGCGGCTCGACGGATGGAAGCCTCAAAATGTGTTCATCCCAATAAAGTGGCGGAGTCGCCCACCGCGTGCTATCGTCTGGGGCTATTATGCAAATGCCGATTTCTGGCCTTGATTTGAACGATTTAACCCTGTGAATCCTAGCAGTGGACGACTAACGTACTAGAGGGTATTAAGGAAGTTCCTGTCTTTCGTATGCAAGGTCTTGGAACCTTTTGCGCCGAAGACAGTCTATACTACGGAGTACGAACGCATGGCTACCTCGGCCACTCAACCGGCACCTCGGCTTCCGGGTTCGGGCAACGTTGCTCCACCCAAGCAGCCGACCGACATCTTGCCTACTCTATTTGGCGAGGGCTATGGTACGTACGCCGTCCAGTCTCGAAATTTCTACACATCGATACTCCTTCACACAGTTGCGCTTGCCCTGTTGCTGTATCTCACGCATCAAGTGGTCACGCATCGTGCGCAAATCGCGCAAGCGTTAGGTCCGGTTATTGATATAGGAGCATACATTCCGATGCCGGCGTCGGCGAAGCAGGTCGGCGGTGGCGGTGGCGGTGGCGATCGGGACAAGCTCGAGGCCAGCAAGGGCGTTCCGCCAAAGTTCAGCATGCAGCAGATCACGCCTCCAACCGTAGTGATCCGTAATGACGCTCCCAAACTCGCGGTTGAGCAAACGGTAATGGTTCCTCCGCAAGTGAAGATTAATCAGGTGGGGCCGATTGGCTCGCTGACCAGCGTGTTGAGCGTTCCTTCCAACGGAACTGGATATGGTTCTGGAGTTGGCGAGTCCTGTTGTGGGGGCGTTGGCAACGGCAACGGACGTGGCGTCGGCCCTGGTGACACGGCGGGAATGGGCGGAGGAGTCTTCCAGGTTGGTGGCGGCGTTGCGCCTCCCCGCATCAAGTTCCAGACCGAGCCTGAGTTCTCAGAAGAGGCTCGGAAAGCCAAGCATCAGGGGACTGTGGTGGTGCGAGCGACAGTCGGGCAAGACGGCAAAATCCACGATCCTCACGTGGTGCGCTCGCTGGGCCTGGGCTTGGATGAAAAAGCCATCGAGGCCGTCAATAAATGGCTCTTCGAACCGGCGATCAAAGATGGTCGCAAGGTCGCGGTTTATGTCGACATCGAAGTGAACTTCCGGTTGTATTAATCCTCTTCCCAAGTTCCCAAAACGGTATAGGCCAACGGCTATTTCTTCGCTGGCGCCTTCTCGATCCTCACGTCCTTAACCAATTTCTTCACTACCTCATCGACGTGATTGTCAGCCTCGAGCATCGCCGCGGCAACCTCGAGTCGATTGTGATCTTCGTGCTTCTCGAGCAGAACGACAACATGAGCGATTGCGGCTTTCTCGGTTCCCATGCCTTCGGGAGTCTTGGCTTTCACCCCAACATCCTCCGGTGATATCTCAAGAAGCTCCGCGATGCTCTGACGAATCCGGTTCGCCACCGGACCGATCTTCGGCTGGTCAAGGATCAGAGTGGAATCGACGTTGCAAACCTCCCAACCTGCGTCGCGAACCTTGGTCAGCGCCTCAATTACAAAAATTGAGGAATCTGCCCCCTTCCACTGCGGATCCGAGGGAGGAAAGTAGCTTCCGATATCGCCCGCGGCGATTGCGCCAAGCAGAGCATCAGTGAGGGCGTGCAGGAGCACATCCCCGTCGGAATGCCCGGCGAGGCCATGCGTATGCTTTAGATCCACCCCACCGATCTTGAGCGGCACACCCTTTTTGAATTCGTGCGAATCCCAACCGTAGCCAATGCGCATTTGCTTAGCATTTCACCACGGAGTCACGGAGACACGGAGAAAATCTGGGAAAGTTCATAGAACCCTGCGAACAATGCCTTTCGTCATGATAGAGAGTGACAATTTGGGGAGTACCGGCGCTCATAGCCCTCCTTCTGCCTTTCTCCGTGTCTCGGTGCCTCCGTGGTGAGAACCGCGCTCGTCAGATTCCCTGGCATAGAACTCTGCCAGTTCCATATCTGAAGGCGTTGTGATCTTGATGTTTTTCGGCGATCCCATCACGACGGCCACTTGGTGTCCTGCTCGTTCCACCAGGGATGCCTCGTCGGTGCCGATGAATCCATCCTGTGCGGCTTCGTCGAAGACTCGCTTCAGCAGTTCGTAGCGAAATCCTTGCGGGGTTTGCGCCATCACCACTCGCTCGCGCGGAACCGTTGAGGTGATGATCGCGCCTTCAGCGGTGCGCTCGACATGTTTGATGGTGTCCACGGCGGGCAGTCCAGCAATGGCTGCGCCATATTTTGCCGCACACTGAATGACATTCTCGATAATTTCGGGATCAACGAACGGGCGAACCGCGTCATGCACTAAGACCACATCCAGTGCGTCCGCCTTTACCGCCGCCAGTGCGTTTGCAACCGATTGCTGGCGATGATCCCCACCTACGACAACATGCATCCTTGGCCGAAGCCGCTGCGCGGCAAGAAAATCGTGCAGGCGATCGGTTTCGTTTTCACGGACTGCGATGTAGATGTCGCTTACCTCCGGAACTTGCGCAAACTTCTCAAGCGTGTGCAGCAAAATCGGCTTGCCGGCAATTTCGGCAAACTGTTTCGTGGTCTGCCCCGGACGAGCGCCGGATTGCACCGCCATGCGCGTTCCAAGTCCCGCGGCGGGAACGATGACAACCACTCTCATGGGAAGCGAAGTATAAAACAATCGGGTGATCGGGTCATCGGGTGATCGGGCGAAGGAAAGGCAGAGGCTGTCAGCTTTTGGCTCTCGGCTTTCGACCAGTACACGTTGTCCTGTAATGGCCGAATTGCATGCCGGCAGAACGCCATGCTGATTGCTTTGTTCTTACTTCACCCGATGACCCGATCACCCGATTCTCAGTGACTCCGTGCCTCCGTGGTGAAAAAATGTTTTGGTGCTTCCTTTGCTGCAACGCGTGGCCGAATACGTTCGCGCGCATTCCCTGATCCGTGCTGGAGAGCGTGTGGCTATTGCCGTCTCGGGCGGGGCCGATTCGGTCGCCTTACTCCGAATTCTGCTTGAGCTTCGGGATGAGTTAGGGACTGTGATCTCGGTCGCTCATTTTCACCATGGAATTCGCGGAGCCGATGCGGACGCCGACGAAGTTTTTGTCGCCGATCTTGCGAGTCGTTATGACTTGGAATTCCAGGTCGAGCGCGGTGAAGCTCCTGCACGCGCAAAGGATAGCAACATCAGCCTGGAGACTGCAGCTCGCCAGCTGCGTCACGACTTCTTCACGCGCATCCTTCACGAAGGAAAAGTTCATCGCGTTGCCACTGCGCACACCATGGACGACCAGGCAGAGACAGTTCTCATGAAAGCCCTGCGAGGCGCAGGCAGTCGTGGGCTCTCCGGCATCTTTCCCGAGCACCAATTAGCTGCGGGAAGGATTGTGCGTCCGCTGCTCGAGGTGCGTCGTGAAGAGCTGCGAGAGTACCTGCGCGCGGGCAAACAGGGGTGGCGTGAGGACGCGAGTAATGCAGATCTGAGCTTTGCTCGCAATCGCATTCGCGCCCGAGTGTTGCCGATGCTGCGCGCCGAGGCAAATCCATCAGTGGATCATGCCTTGGCTCACTTGGCGGAGATCGCACGCGCTGAAGAGCAGTATTGGAGTGACCAGATGGCGCGGCTTCTGCCGTTGATCGTTGTGCCCGGCGAGCCCGCACGTGGCGGTGGGCGCAGACAGACCAGCTCACCGGGAATCGCCATCGACATCCAAAAATTTTCGCAGCAGCCGCTAGCAGCCCGACGCAGATTGTTGCGCGCTGCTGCGGAACAACTCGGACGCAGGATGGATTTCGAGCAAGTCCGGGCAGTGCTCCACCTGATTAGTCAACGTGCAGAGCGAGGTGCTCAGAAGAAGATTGTCGAACTCGGCGACGGCTGGAGAATTCGCCTGCTGTTTCGCGAATTGCGCTTTGAGGCTGCAGAGCTGCAAGGGTCGAGTGCTGACTACGCACTCCCATTGCGCATTCCGGGAGAGGTTAGTCTGACTGCGCTTGGAACCAAGATTCGCGCGCGCATCTGCCAAGACAATGGGAATGTGAAAAATGCGTCGTATAATCCGCACTCAGTTCGAGTACCCGCAATTACCGAGTTATTGGTGCGTAACTGGAAAGCTGGAGATCGCTTCCGGCCTGCACGTCACAATTCGGAGAAGCGCGTCAAGGAACTCCTCTATCCGTTGCATCTGAGCGAGGAAGAGAAGCGGCTTTGGCCGGTAGTTGTGGCCCGGGATCGAATTGTTTGGGTGCGCAGCATCGACTCGCCTGAATTGCGGACCGAGGCCGGAGAGCGGCTCTTGATCGAGGAGAGCCTTGAGTAATGCCTGCAGTTCGGGGCCAGATCTAAGGAAAGAAATCCAGGACTGGAACCCAGCAACCAATGGCACTTAAGATCCTGCTCAGCGCCGAGCAGATTCAACGCCGCGTAAAAGAGATCGGGCAGCAGATTTCCCGCGACTACGCGGGCAAGAACCTGATGCTCCTGTGTGTGTTGCCGAATGGTTTCGTTTTTGCTGCCGATTTAATCCGAGCCATCGATATCCCGGTAAGCTGCCAGTTCATCCAGCCGCAGAAGAAGTCGACGCAGGGAGATGCCTCTCACGTTCAAATCCACTACGGATCTACCGTTGACGTAAACGGCAAGCACGTCGTGCTGGTGGAAGGCCTGATCCAGTCCGGGCACACTACCGAATTCCTCCTTCGCACAGTTTTGAGCTGGAACGCCGCCTCGGCCCGGCTCGTGGCATTGATAGATAAGCAAAGCGCGCGCAGGGTGCCGGTTCAACCTGACTACATGGGCTTTATTCTCGAGGAAACGTTCGTCGTTGGGTATGGCATGGGCGATCCTGAATACGGGCGTAATTTGCCCTACATTCAGGGCGAAGGAAAATAGCCTAAGCCCTTGAATTCAGCATTCGCACCCACAAATCGCTCCTTTCCCTGGTGGATCTGTTATCCAACACGGCCACAATCCGTCTAAATCGGTTAGGTATTCTCGAATCACGTATCCGGCTGAGTGCTGATCGCTGACCGCCGAGTGCTGGGTTTCCGCGCCTTAGCCCGAACCACGGTGTCTAACGGATTGGAACCGATGTTGTAGTGGCTTATTTTCGAGCCAGCTTTTCACCCGAAACCATATACAATTTCGGTAAGAAGCTGGGTCGAGAGCCCAACTTGGGCATCTAAGGACTGTGGAGCCCTAAGGATCGCTTTTCGCGGATCCCATGAATTCGTAAGATTGCCGATTGAGAGTTGCGTAACAGTAAGGTTTCGCGGGCTCATTCGAGAGGTAGGTTCAGGAGCATTGAAATTGAATTCAACCGTCAAGACCGTCGCCTTCTGGCTGGTGATCCTGCTTTCCGGCGTGTTGCTCTGGCAGGTAGTGAAGGCCGGCGGCAATAGCCCCAAAGAGGTGCCGTCCTCATTTTCCAAGTTTATGCAGGACGTCGAACGTGGCGATGTGAGCGAGGTTACCATTGTTGGCCCCGAAGTTCATGGCAAGTATAAGAGCGGCAATTCCGCGTTTCAGACTATCGCTCCAGCTAACTATCCGGACATGATCAAGGATCTTCGCGAGAAGGGCGTCACCATCAATGTGAAGGATAGTTCCGGAAACGGTTGGCCTACCTACCTGCTCAATCTCTCTCCACTCATCCTGTTCGCTGCATTGTGGTTCGTGATGATCCGCCAGATGCAGACCGGCGGCAACAAGGCACTTTCGTTCGGTAAGAGCCGCGCCCGCCTGCTCTCTATGCAGCAAAAAAAGGTGACGTTCAAGGACGTTGCCGGCGTGGATGAAGCCAAGGAAGAGCTGAAGGAAATTATCGAATTCCTGCGCGAGGCGCAGAAATTCCAGAAGCTCGGTGGACGCATTCCAAAGGGCGTCCTGCTCGTCGGACCTCCAGGAACCGGTAAGACTCTTCTGGCACGAGCAGTAGCCGGCGAGGCCAATGTTCCCTTTTTCTCCATTTCCGGCTCGGATTTTGTAGAGATGTTCGTCGGCGTCGGTGCAAGCCGTGTACGCGACCTGTTTGAGCAAGGCAAGAAGAACGCCCCCTGCATCATCTTCATCGATGAAATCGACGCTGTTGGACGCCATCGCGGCGCGGGCCTTGGTGGTGGACACGATGAACGCGAGCAGACTTTGAACCAACTGCTCGTTGAGATGGACGGATTTGAATCAAACGAAGGTGTGATTCTGATCGCTGCGACAAACCGTCCGGACGTTCTCGATCCCGCGCTCCTGCGCCCCGGCCGTTTCGACCGCCGTGTAGTGGTTGCGCGTCCTGATGTTCGCGGACGTGAAGAGATCCTCCGCGTGCACACCCGCAAGATTCCCATCGGAGACGATGTTGATCTCTCGATTCTCGCTCGTGGCACACCTGGGTTCTCCGGCGCCGACTTAGCCAATATGGTCAACGAGGCTGCGCTGAACGCCGCTCGGCAGAACCGCAAAGCGGTTTACATGTACGACTTCGAGATTTCGAAAGACAAAGTTCTCATGGGCGCAGAGCGCAAGTCGATGCTGCTCTCCGACCACGAGAAGAAGGTCACTGCCTACCACGAAGCTGGACACGCGTTGGTTGCGGCCATGCGCGATCATGCTGATCCGCTGCACAAGGTCACGATAATTCCGCGTGGAATGGCGCTGGGTGTGACCATGCAGTTGCCGATCGACGACAAGCACACCTACACCAAGGACTATCTTGACACTCGCTTGGCCATCATGATGGGCGGCCGCGTTGCCGAAGAGATCTTCCTGCACCAGATGACGACCGGCGCCGGCAATGACATTGAGCAGGCTTCCGACCTGGCCCGTCGCATGGTATGTGAGTTCGGTATGAGCCCGCTTGGTCCGATCACCTTCGGCAAGAAAGACGAGCAGATCTTCCTGGGCCGCGAGATCAACCAGCATCGCGACTTCAGCGAGGAAACTGCCAAGCAGATCGACAAGGAAGTGCGTACGTTGGTCGATGCGGGTTATCAGTCGGCTACGCAGATCCTGTCAAGCCACAAGGACATCATGCATCGTATGTCTGCGGCCTTGCTGGAGCGCGAAGTACTCGATGCCAACGAGATCAAGCTGATCATTGAAGGCAAAGATCTCCCGCCGATCAAGATGCCATCCAGCGGCGACGGCGTGCAACAAGTGTTGAAGCCCGAACCAGCCCGTAGTCCAGGCTTGGCCCCGGGACATCCGTCACCCGCGTAAGCGCCAAGCTAGTTCAACAAAAAGAGCAGCCAACGAATCGGCTGCTCTTTATTGTTTTGCCTTGCAAAAACCAACCTCACCACGGAGTACACGGAGAACAGCCCATAACGGCCACAAATCTCGGCCTTCAGCCTTCCTGTCCTTGTGGTTTCATCCCGGCGGTTCTCCGTGTACTCCGTGCCTCCGTGGTGAAACCGGATTTAGGCGCTAACGGAATTGACAATCACAATCTTCTCCACGGGAAATTCACGCGCGATCCAACCATCAAGCCCGCCTTGCAACGGACGCACGCGCGTGATGCCTCGTTTTTTCAGTTGCAGCGCCACCCGGGCGCTGGTCGCTTCGTTGGGTCAAGTGCAGTAGAGGATGATGTCGCGATCCCGCGGGATCTCCTCGTGACGAACCTCCAGCTCCTCCGGTGTCAGGCGCAGAGCGCCGGGAATCTGCACCGAATCTTCTGCGAGCGTGAACTCATTACGCAGGTCAACCACAACCGCGCGGCCGCTATCGAGTTGTTCCTTCAACTCCTCGGGCCCAATACGGGAAATGCGCAACTTCTGGATAAAGCGCTTCCGCTGGATGTGCTTGAACGCAATCCACGCTGCGGCTGCCGCCAAAACGATGAACAGCAGAGGCAGGCCGGAACGATGCAGTAAGGAAAGAACGTCCTGAACTTGACGATGAAATATTCTTCCGATCAATAAAATGCTGCTTGCCCAGAACAGCGTGCCGCAAACGTCATACGCGAGAAATTTCAGCCATGACAGACGAACGATGCCCGCCATGGGCTGCGCTACGGTGTTCAAACCCGGTAAGAACTTTGAGATCAGAAGTGAGCTTGCCCCGCGCTTCATGAACAGGTTTTCCGTGTTCTTTACGCAGGAGTCCGGCTCGAGCGAAATTCGGCACAGCAGGTTCAGAATCCTGCCGCCTTGTGTGCGGCCAAGCTGGAACCACATCAGATCGCTCAGAAAGGCTCCGCAGAAGGTCAGCAGAAGAAGGACGTTGAAGCTGATCTTGCCCTCGGCACTGAGTGCTCCCGCAGTAAGCAGCAAGGGCACCGAAGGCAGGGGCATCCCTGCCTGTTCCGCCAGCACCCAGAGAAAGATCACCGAGTATCCATGGTGGATTAGAAAACTTGTCAGTTCTGCAGCTTCGTGGCCCATTCGGTTTGGTTGAAACGCGAAGCGGGGTTTCCCCCTACGTTAATAGCGCTTTCGCATTCTGTTGTTAGAGTATTCGGGATTGCGCCGGGTGACAAAACCTTTCGCGGTTGCCGTTTGGATAGGGGCCGTGGTTCTCGTCGGCGGACCGCGCGCGCTTAGCCAGCAGCCCTTCTATACCGATGATGCCGATGTAACTCAAAAAGGAAGGGTCCACCTCGAGTGCAGCAATGAGTATGATCGCCTCCCACCTGACGTCTTTCCCAACCTACGGCAGAACACATTAGTTTGTAAGGTTGCGGTTGGCCTGCCGCAAAACATTGAGATCGGGGTCGACGCCCCTCTGCTCGCTATAAGCCGTGAGAGCGGCAACACACCGCCAACCTCGTTAGGAATCGGTGATACCGACTTTGCATTCAAATGGAATTTCCGCAAGCCGCCTGGGGACTCGCGCGCCTTCTCATTCACAGCCGGTTTCAACTTCGAGGTCCCGACTGGCAGAGCAAAAGAGGACTTGGGTTCGGGACTGGACGACTACGTCGCTACCTTCATCGCCCAGAAGAAGCTCACCGACAAGACTACGATGCACCTAAACAGCGGGATAGTCTTCGCCGGTAATCAAACCACTGGAGCCATCGGAGTGGCGAATACGCGAGGCCAGGTGTACACGGGAGGGGTTTCGATCGTTAGACAGGTCACGCCAAAGCTCGATCTCGGAGCCGATCTCTATGAGGCGTTTTCCCCGCAATTTCAGTTCGCCCGCGGCCAACTCCAAGGGTTAATGGGCGGCAACTACGAGTTCCACAAAGGCTATACGTTCGATTTCGGGATAGTTCTTGGCGCCTTCGCGGCAGCTCCGCGAGCTGGGATTCAGCTAGGATTCTCCCACGACTTCTGATGAGGGATGTCGGGCTTCCGGAAGAAGAGTCTTGTAACTGAAGCGCCGTCTCGCTAGTAATCTTCCCATATCCATCTCAAATAGAGACAATCCGTTTTCAGTCGAATCTCGTACCTATACGAGTAATATTCCCTTGCAGAGAGATTTGTCATGAAGGAAATCCTGGAGAGCATGGAAACCCTCGCGCCGAAGCTGGCGGCGTTAGAAGCATTGATGTCGCGTGGCGACTTCCGCAAGGAGAGTCTCAGCGACCTGCTTGGCCCCAATCCAAAGGCGGCATTTTCCAGGTTAATCGAATTCAAGGCCACCCTTGATCGCATGCGCGGTCTCACCTGGGGGTATTTGGAGGCAGCAGCCAGCGCCGGCAAGCTTCCTGCCCAACGTATTCCTCAAGCACTGAAGGAGTTCCTCCACGACCAGTCCACTAAGACGCACTCCGGCAAAAAGACAGGATAGGCGTCGAAAAAGTATCCTCTCGAACGAGCCCCCGTAGCAGTCTCAGTTTCACGATGATGAGCACTGAGGGTGATGACTGATATGCTCGTCAGCGCGCCATGCAAAGCAGCGAGCACATCCTCACCGATACTCCTCCGTCGGCTGACGCGCGGCTACGCTACGGCGACGACGAATTCCAGTTTGGCGATCTGCGTTTACCTAAAGGGCCCGGACCATTCCCTGCCGCAATGTTCATTCACGGCGGTTTTTGGCGTGCGCGCTACGATTTGAAGCACACCAGCTTTCTCTGCGCTGCGGTCACCAAGGCCGGTTTCGCTACGTGGAACCTCGAATACCGGCGCGTAGGCAATTCCGGCGGAGGCTGGCCTGGCAGCTTTGAGGACGTTACCGCCGGCTATCAATTCCTGCGCCAGCTTGCCGGGAAGTATCCGATCGACACGAAGCGAATTCTCGTCCTGGGACACTCTGCCGGTGGACAACTCGCGCTTGCCCTCGCGGCCCATCACAATTCCATGCGCGGCGTGGTATCGCTCGCTGGCGTGATTAACCTGCGCCGGGCCTGGGAGCTGCATCTGAGTAACGACGCCGTCTCAGAGTTCCTGGGCGGCGATCCTCAGCGTGTGCCCGAGCACTACCACGAAGCCTCACCTGCCGAGCTGGACATACATTGCAAGCAGCTAATAGTTCACGGAGCTGAAGACGACACCGTACCAGTCCAGATGAGCCGTGACTATGCAAAGCAGAAGCTCCACAGGCACGAGAACGCCAGTCTGCTGGAAATTCCCAAAGCAGGACACTTCGAGATCGTAGATCCTGAATCCACCATCTGGCCCAAGGTAGAGAAGGCTGTGTTGGCCTTAGTCTAATCAAGTAAATCTGGTGGCTCCGGTCGGGCTTAGCTCGAGTTATTAGACACGCAACTTTCCTGCCGCGGCCGATCCACACCTTGTTTGTCACATCTTGACAATCAAGATGATGAGCGATTATCGTCTCGAGCAATGGACGAGACCAACACCGACGTAATCCAGGGAACGCTCGACATGCTAATTCTCAAGACGCTCAGCCTGGAGCCGATGCATGGCTTCGGCATCGCGCGGCGAGTCGAGCAGATTTCGCGGGAAGTCTTCAAGGTGAACCCGGGATCGTTGCTGACCGCATTGCAGCGTCTGGAGCGTGCCGGATGGCTTGACTCCGAGTGGCGCCAGACCGAGAACTCGCGCCGCGCAAAGTTCTATTCGCTTACTCGCGCAGGAAAAAAGCAGCTCGAAGTCGAGACCGCAGACTGGACGCGCCGCGCCTCTGCCATCGCGCGACTACTGAAAGCCGAAGGTTAATCGGATGTCCCTCTGGCGCCAGCTCACACACGGCATTCGCGTCCTCACAAATCGCGGGGCGGCCGACCACGACCTCGCGGAGGAACTCAAAGACTATCTCGAGCAGACGACGGCCGCGCTCGAGGCCGGTGGCCTCAGTCCTGAAGAAGCGCCCCTCGCAGCGCGCCGGGAGATCGGGAACACACTGGTTGTTCGCGAGCAGGTGCGCTCCTACGGGTGGGAGAACGTTGTGGGAACGCTGCTCTCCGATCTGCGCTATGCAGTCCGTCAACTGCGCAACAACCCTGGTTTCGCTGCCACCGCCATCGCGATCCTCGGCCTTGGCATTGGCGCCACAACTGCGATCTTCAGCGCGATCAATCCTATCCTTTTCCTGTCGCTCCCCTACCCCCGTCCCGACCGAATCATGATGATGTTTGAACGGATGGGTGGCGGCTCGCGCCTGCCCAGCTTCGGTACGTTCGAGGCGCTCTCACAGAACCACTCCTTCGATGCGATGGCGGTTATGAAGGTGTGGCGCCCAGCGATGTTGGGAATTGGTGAGCCGGAGTTTTTCTGGGGGCAGCGGGTGAGCCCGGATTACTTTCGGACGCTTGGCGTCGTTCCAGTTCTCGGTCGTGATTTCCAGTCTTCCGACGATCAGCTTCACGGCCCGAATCTCCTGATCCTGAGCGATCGTCTCTGGCGTCGTCGCTTTGCTGCGGACCCGAACATCATAGGGCGCGCGATCACACTGGAGACCAGCCGCGACTTCGACGCGACCAGCCGCTACACCGTCATTGGCGTGATGTCTGCCGGTTTCGAAAACGTACTTTCTCCCAATGCGGAACTGTGGGCTCCGCTCCAGTATGACTCTTCGCTTCCGGATGACGGCAAAGAATGGGGACACCATCTGCAGATGGTGGCGCGGCTGAAGCCGGGCATGAACAAGGAGCAGGGTGCCAGTGAGCTAGACACATTTCTGCCGCCGTTCGCCAGAGCACACGCCAAGGGCTTTGAGGGTGCCGGAGGAGTTCCTCAGGGAGTGATCCTAACGTCTTTACACGACAATCTCATCGCTGGCGTGAAGACTACGTTGTTGGCGATTCTAGGAGCTGTAGTGGTCGTGCTGCTGATTGCCTGCGTGAATGTAACCAATCTTTTGCTTGCCCGCGCTGCCCAGCGACGCGGAGAGTTCGCGATGCGTGCTGCCCTCGGTGCGCGACAATCACGCCTGCTGCGCCAACTGATTACCGAGAGTCTCCTGCTGGCGGCACTCGGTGGGTTGGTAGGCATAGCAGTAGCGGAAATGGGAGTACGCGCGCTGGTAGCTTTGAGTCCACCAGCACTGCCCAGGGTTGATGCGATTCGCGTTGATACGGCGGTACTCATTTTCGCTTTCCTCATGACAACTTGCGTCGGAGTCATGGTAGGACTGATTCCTGCGCTTCAATCGGCGCGCAGCGATCCGCAAACAAGCCTGAAGCAGAGCGCGCGTCAAACCGCTGGCGGCAACCAACTCGTGCGACGCTTGCTAGTAGTCACGGAGGTTGCGCTTGCTTTGGTTCTCCTTTGCAGCGCCGGCCTGCTTTTGCGTAGCCTCGAGCACCTGTTCTCGATCGATCCTGGCTTCGATTCAACACACCTGCTTACCATGGAAGTGCAGGAGTCAGGACAACGGTACGTTCGTGACGATGCTCGCGCTCGGTTCTTCGAGCAAGCGCTCGAGGCCGTGCGCCATGTTCCCGGAGTGGAATCAGCAGCATTTGTAAACCAGGTGCCGCTGAGTGGTGATTACGAAGTGTATGGCATTGAATACGAAGCGCTGCCCCACGGACCGGAACCCGTTTTCCGGTACGGGGTGAGTCCTGACTATTTCCAAACCATGCACATTCCTCTCCGTCGCGGACGGTTTCTCACAGAACGCGACCGTGCGCAGGAACCTGTGGCTGTTCTCATCAGCGAGTCGCTCGCAAAACGCAGGTTCCACGGCCTCGATCCAATTGGACAACGTGTGCGGATGGGTCCCGATATAGCGCGTCCTAACGCGCCTTGGAGAATAATCGTTGGAGTAGTGGGCGATGTGAGGCAATTATCGCTGGGGGTCGCTGAAACAGATGCGTTCTATACCACGAACTGGGCTTGGACCGGTAACGTGCAGTCGGTAATCGTGCGGACTAGTGGTAGCGAAGGCGACCTCGCGCCTGCGGTACGAAGCGCAATCTGGTCGATTGACAAAGATGTGCCGATCACACGCATTGCGAGCATGCCGAGCCTGGTCGCGGCCAGCGAAGCAGAGCGCCGCTTCGCGTTGATGCTCTTTGAATGTTTCGCTTTGGCAGGCCTCATCCTCGCAGCGACCGGAATCTATGGTGTCCTCTCGGGCAGCGTAACGGAGCGCACGCGAGAGATCGGAGTTCGTTGCGCGCTGGGCGCATCGCGCAGCAGCATCGTTGCGTTGGTGGTGCGTCAGGGTATGACGCTCACCGGGATAGGCATAGCCATCGGTCTGATTGGCGCAGCGGCCGCGAGTCAGGTCGTCGCCGCCATGCTCTTCGGGGTGTCGCGCCTCGACCCAATCACGTACGCAGCGGTCATCGCGTTGCTCGGCAGCGTGGCACTGCTCGCATCCGGTGTTCCAGCCCGGCGGGCAGCGCAAGTGGATCCTGCAATCACCTTGCGAGCAGAGTAGGCCGACCTGCTGCAGCAGACCGGAGAGCTGTTACACTGCCCTTCGCCTTGGTTACTGCGCGTGATGATGAACATTCGGAACCGTCCTTGGCTCCGGGACTTTACGTTGTCGCAACGCCAATCGGCAATCTCGAAGACATTACGCTTCGGGCATTGCGAATCCTCCGACAGGTGGACCTGATCGCCTGCGAAGATACGCGCCATACACAAAAGCTGCTGAACCATTTTGAAATCAAGACTCCCACGCAGAGCTATCACCAGCACAACGAAGCCGCGCGCGCGAAGGAACTAGTGGAGCGAATAGCCGCGGGAGAGCGCATTGCGCTGGTTTCCGACGCTGGGATGCCCGGGATCTCCGATCCGGGAGAGCGGGTGATTCGCGCGGTGGTCGAGCGCGGACTCAACGTTGTGGCAATTCCGGGCCCGTCGGCGCTTATAGCTGCACTTGTCGCCAGCGGATTGCCCACCGAACGATTTCGCTTCGTCGGATTTCTACCGGCGCGCTCAGGAGAGCGTCGCAGTGTGCTCGAGGGTCTCGCGGATCTGACTGAAACGCTCGTTTTCTACGAGGCGCCGCATCGCATCGTCGAAATGATTCACGATCTGGACAACGCATTCGGCTCCGACCGGCGCGTGGTTATAGCGCGCGAACTCACCAAGGTTCATGAAGAGTTCTTGCGCGGCAGCGTTTCCGAACTCTCCGCCGAGCTTGCCCGACGGGACACAACTAAAGGAGAACTCACAGTCATCGTTGCCGGAAAATCCGGAAAACAGGAAGCGCCAAGTTCAAACCCAAATCTCGTCGAACGCATCACGGAGCTCATGAGGTCCAACCACCTCGACGAAAAAGATGCGCTCAAGCAAGTGGCTCGCGAGTTTGGACTTTCAAAAAGTGAAGCCTATCGAGAGTGGCAGAGAATGAAAAGATCAAGGAACAGGGGATAGAGTGCAAGGGACAGAATTCATTCCTACTTAGGAATTTTGCTGCTCTCTAATCTGTTTCCTGCAACTTCTCGGCTGCCTGGGTGTCTTTCTCTGCCTAATGTGAGAATCGCGATGCTCAATCATGGCCTGAAAATGATTAAGGCGCCAAGATGCGTCTCGCTGAAGGCATCATTTTTTCAGTAACTTACATCCGACAGTAAGAACGCATAGTTGGGAAGCAAAACTGCTGCTCGAAGTCAGAGTATTGGTGTGTCGTCCACCCATCACGATTGGGGAGCCCGTCGCGCACCTCATCCCCTTATTCCGTTAGGAATCGAATGCCGGGAGTATGAATGGCTGAAAATGTAATTGACCAGATCGTTGCCGATCTTCGGCAGCAAGCAACAACGTTGTATCCCAATCGCGGTGAGTTGCGAAACATCCGAGTAGTAGGCCATACACCCAAGAGCGATCACTTTATCTACGATCTGGTTGCGGACTTTGCCAATGGCGGAGAGCGCATGGCGGTGAAAGTGTACCGTTCCGGGAAGACTCCGCAGGCCGCTCGGAATCAGGCCACGGCCGAATACACTAATCTTCAGCGAGTGTACACGGCCTTTTCAGAGAACCAACTGCCTGGTGTTCCGCGTCCGCGAGGTAACTTCAGTGCGCTAGGCGCACTGGTCAGTGAAAAAATCCAGGGTGTGCCTCTGCAATCCATGATGATGAAGGCCGCGCTTCTCCCCGGCTACGACGACAATACGTCGCTGCGCGAAGCTGCCGGCAAAGCCGGTGAGTGGCTGCGCAACTTTCACAACCTCACTGGTGGGCCAACTCAAGTATTCGACGCACAGCAATTGCTCTCCGAACTCGAGAATCTCTGCCTGAACTGTCGCGGCGAGGGACTCGACAATGAAGCGATCCAGATGATTCTCACTGGAGCGAAAAATTCGCTTGCCAAGACCAGGAAAGCGATTCCCTCTTCAGCTGTGCTGAAAGACTTCACACCGCTCAGCGTTGTCGTTACGGAAAACGGAGTAGGCGTTAGTGACTACGGCAAGATGTCGGATCATGGAATCTCGTTCAACGATGCCGCCACCTTTCTGGCCTCGGTAGAGGCGTTGGAAAAGTACCCGTTCTGCAACCGCAACATCACCGGACCCGTGCAGGAAAGCTTCCTCGAAGCCTACGGCGCAAGTGGCGCCGATCAGGCCGTTCTGCGCGTGCTTAAAATGCGTGCGTTACTTTCGATGTTCGCTCAAGGACGCGGCGTGAAGGAGAGCGGTGTCCGCAAGAAGGTAATGTGGGCAACCGTCATGAAGCGCTTCATTCAGCAAGCTGCCAGCCGCTCGTTGGCTCCCGCTGCATAGACCGCTTCCGCATAGAGTTCGACTTCAACCAACTTTCAGAAATTCGTGCCGCGTTTCGCGGCACGACCGGAAATGAGCCCGGCACTGATGTGCCGGGACAGTAATTGTGGAATCGAGCCCCGCTAGGGGCGGCACCCCTCTTAGGCAAAAAGTTCGAACAAGCAAGTGGCGCCCTTACAGGGCTCGCGTCTCACCTCGAGCGCGCTCGGCACCGTTTGCCGGGCTCACATCTCTCGTGTCGCTAGAAGCGGCACGATTAAGAAACGAGTGCTCTGATACCATAAGGTATCGCCAGCCGCTGTCTCCACAACATTTCTCGAGCCGTCTTGTCGAGCGTTACTGCGTTTGGGGGCCAAACAGCAACGCATGGAGTCCAATGCCGTCTCAAAACCAAATCCTGTAACATCGCCTAGAGAACCTGGATCAGTCCATGGACGTTCACTTAATCGACGGCACCTATGAACTCTTCCGCCACTTCTTCGCGGTGCCTTCGGCAACGGATGCGAGCAGGCAGGAGATCGGCGCAACGCGAGGCGTGCTCGCTTCTGTTTTGTCGATGATTGAACAAGGCGCGGCTCACATTGGAGTCGCAACCGATCACGTCGTCGAGTCATTTCGGAACGAACTATATCCCGGCTATAAGACCAGCGAAGGTGTGCCTTCGGAGCTCCTCTCACAGTTTCCCATTCTGGAAGTGGCCTTGCAGGCGATGGGCGTGCTTGTGTGGCCGATGGTCTACTACGAAGCTGACGACGCGTTAGCTTCCGCCGCGTTTAACGCAGCGCAGGACGAGCGAGTGAGTCAAGTAATCATTTGTACTCCCGACAAGGATCTGGCTCAGTCTGTCGTCGGAACGCGAGTAGTCCAATGCGACCGCAGGCGCGAGATCGTGCGCGATGAAGCCGCGATCGTCGCCAAGTTCGGCGTGAGGCCGCAATCGATTCCCGATTATCTAGCCGTGGTCGGCGACAGTGCCGACGGGTATCCCGGATTGCAGGGATGGGGTACAAAAGCGGCTGCTCTCACGTTTTCTCAATACTTTCATCTGGAAGATATCCCCAAGGATTGGCGCGAATGGCATCCTTCGATCCGAAAGGCTCGTGCATTATCCGAGTCGTTGTTTGGCGCATGGAATGACGCGTTGCTGTTTCGCACTCTCGCAACATTGAGACTTGATGTCCCTGTCTTCGACTCGGTGGACGATCTTCGCTGGAAAGGGCCGAGAAAAGACTTCGAGGACTGGTGTCGCCGTATGAACTCGCCAACTCTATTCGGTCGCGCTGCTTCAGCCGTTTCAAATCACTCAACTGCTGCGGCCTCGAACGCCCGTTCGGCTAGTCCCGCCCACAGGCGGGACGCTAGCCAGTAGCCCAGGCGTTGGATTCAGCGTAACTTACAAACGAGAGCCGGATGGAATCTCGTTTCCAGCAAGTTTCGGTACCGAATTCCGATTGAAGGCCGTTGTCCTTTATCAATCGGGATATACGTGTTTCGCTCTTGAACAGTAATTTCGAACGCACGCACGTTGATTCCACAATTCACTATGGAGCAGAGAGCCAATAGAGAAACGGAATAAATCAGGATTCGGCAAGAATGAGCCGATCTGATTTCCCGATGTAGCTCTTCCTGCGAAACCAGTCTTCCATCGCGTTACGTAGCGCATCGAGTGGGACTAGTGCCCCTGCCTCGATCATCCCGTCGGAAATTGGCAATGTGTCGTCAAAGACGGCATCGTTGGTGAAGTTGCGCATCGAGAAGCTGTCGAGCCACTTCAACTCGCACGGCTTGCGCTTGCCGTCCTTCTCGTATTCCACTCGGATTCGGCGAGAGAACATGAAGCCTGATTACCCTGGAGGACATCCCTCGAGTTCTTATAACACTTCATCCCGTGGTCTCGCGGCTGTGTTCTCTGCGGCGCATGGCGTCGTGCCCGGAAACGGCGACAGAGTTTCTGCAAAGCGCTGGTGGATCGGCTGAATTTGCGTGAAAAGAGGTGGGAGGGGGTGCCAGGACCAGGGAACAGCGAATCACCTGTCCCTTGTACCCTAGAATAGATACAGATGTCCTTCACTGAACAATACGACGTGGTCGTGGTTGGCGCTGGCCACGCGGGCTGCGAGGCGGCAGTGGCGTGTGCGCGTATGGGGCTGAAGACCGCGCTCTTTACGCTGAACGCGGATCTGATCGCGCAGATGTCGTGCAATCCTGCAGTTGGCGGCATTGCCAAGGGACATCTTGTCCGCGAGGTTGACGCGCTTGGCGGCGTGATGGGGGAAGTCACGGACGCAGTCGGCATCCAGTTCCGCTTGCTGAATACTTCGCGCGGCCCGGCCGTATGGTCTCCGCGCGCGCAGTGCGACAAGCAGCAATACCGACTGAAGATGCGCGAGGTACTCGAGAGCCAGCTGAATCTCTATATCAAGCAGGCGGAAGTAGCTGAGCTCATCGTTGAGGAAGGAAACACAGCCGAGGGCGGCTGTGCCACAGGATCAAGAGTCACTACTGGAATCAAACTGCGCGATGGACGTCGCGTTCACGCTGGTGCAGTGGTCATAACAACCGGAACATTTCTCAACGGACTGATCCATTGCGGCGAGCAAACGTATCCTGCGGGACGTTCCGGCGAACCACCATCGCAATTGCTCGGGGAGTCCCTCAAGCTCCTTGGCCTGCGCGGATGCCGACTGAAGACCGGCACACCTCCCCGTCTTGATGGGCGTTCGATCGACTGGTCACGCTTCGCCGAACAGCCGGGCGACGACGATCCCACTCCGTTCAGCTTCCGCACAAAGAAGATTCAGCAGAAGCAGGTGCCGTGCCACATCGCGTTCACGACGGAAGAGACGCATCGCATCATTCGCGAGAACGTGCACCGCTCGCCGATGTATTCGGGACAGATACAGTCGATTGGCCCGCGCTATTGTCCGTCGATTGAAGACAAGATCGTCAAGTTTCCGGACAAGCTGCAGCACCAGCTCTTCCTCGAGCCCGAGGGATTGAACACGCACGAGATCTACGTGAACGGTATGTCGACATCGATGCCGATCGATGTGCAGCTCGCCGTAATTAAGTCTGTTCCCGGATTGGAAACAGCGGAGATGCTGCGGCCGGGATATGCAATCGAATACGACTCCATCGATCCCACGGAACTTGAGCGTACGCTCGAGACTAAGAAGATCGCGCGCCTGTTTCTGGCCGGGCAGATCAATGGCACTTCGGGCTACGAAGAGGCGGCCTGCCAGGGAATCATGGCGGGCATTAACGCCGCGTTGAAGGTCAAGGGCGAGAAGCCGTTCATTCTGGATCGCACAGAAGGCTACACCGCGATCCTGATCGATGATTTGATCAGCAAAGGAACGAACGAGCCGTATCGCATGTTCACTTCGCGCGCGGAGTTCCGCCTGCAATTGCGAATCGACAACGCCGACCGGCGGCTCACGCCTTACGGACGAAAGCTTGGCTTAATTTCCGACAACGCCTGGCGCGACTATCTCGCCAAGCAGGAGCGCGCGTCGGCGATGCAAAGGGTGCTCGAAACTACTAAGGCAGATCTCGAACAGGTTAGGAAGACTCTGCCAGGCAAGACTGCGGCTTTCAGCAGCGCTGCAGGACAAACCTATGCGCAATTGCTCAAGCGCCCGGAGTTGGCCATCGAGGACTTTGCGCCCTTGCTGTACGAACTGCTGCCATCGTTCTTCGAAGCCTGTAACGCGACTGAATCCCACCTTTCTTCGCAGGCTCGAAATGAACTGAAATCGATCGAGACCGAAATCAAGTACGCTGGATATTTGCAACAACAACAGCGCTCCATCGACCGGCTGAAGAAGGCCGAGGAACGCTCAATCCCAGAATGGTTCGACTACTCGCAGGTAAGCGGCCTGTCGCGAGAAATGAACGAGAAACTAACGCGAGTGCGTCCAAGGACATTGGGACACGCCAGCCGCATCCCCGGCGTCACACCGGCGGCCGTTTCGCTGATTAATGTGTACATAGAGATTCAGGCAAAGCGGATGCAAGTGAGATGAGCATTCGTTCGAAGCGACAAGACTCTCTTTTCACCACGGACTCACGGAGTACACGGAGAAGATGGGAAAACAAATTCCAATGATAGTTATCCCGTCGCGTATCGTAACTTCAAAATCATCGGAAGGAAGTTCACCCAAGGGTTTCCTCCGTGCACTCCGTGCCTCCGTGGTGAAATGGTTTTTTGCAGGTCGGACCACAAGCGCCAAGGATCATTCATGACCTCTACCCCGCCACTAGTCGGCGTCATCATGGGCAGTCGCAGCGATTATCAGGTTCTTGAACCTGCGATCGAAATCCTGCGCGAATTGCAGGTTCCGCATGAGAAACGCGTCGTCTCCGCGCATCGTACTCCCGACTGGATGTTCGAATATGCCTCGACGGCGGAGAAACGAGGGCTGCAGGTGATCATAGCCGCCGCCGGCGGGGCTGCGCATTTGCCCGGCATGGTGGCATCGAAGACTATCCTGCCCGTTTTGGGAGTCCCGGTTCCGGCAACCATGCTCAACGGAGTCGACTCGTTGCTTTCGATCGTCCAGATGCCGAAGGGCGTTCCGGTCGGCACCCTGGCTATTGGGCAGCCCGGAGCAGCGAACGCGGCTCTGCTGGCAGCGTCAATTTGTGCACTCAACAATCCTGATCTGCGCGAACGCATTCGCGCGTGGCGGCTTGCGCGGCAAAAAGAAGTGCTTACCATGGAGCTGCCTTCGTGAGCGCCATCCTTCCCGGCGCGACGATTGGCATTCTCGGCGGCGGACAGCTTGGGCGCATGACTGCAATGGCTGCACGTTCTCTCGGATATCGAGTGCAAGTGCTTGATCCTGATCGCTCGTGCCCTGCAAGCTTTGTAGTCGATAGCTGCTTTACTGCGTCGTTCGATGACGCTCATGCTGCCGCCGACCTCGCGCGTGGCTCCGACGTCGTGACGCTTGAGATTGAGCAAATTTCGCTGTCAAGTCTCGAAGAAGCGGCTCGACATGCTCCTGTGAGGCCGGAAGCAGCGGTGTTGAAAGTAGTGCAAGATCGGATTCGCCAGAAGAGCTGGCTGCAGAGCAGTGGCTTCCCGATTGGGGAATGGCGACCGATAACGAACGTTCAGGAACTTGGCGCTGCTGTTCAGCAATTCGGTAGGGACTGCTTCATCAAGTCTGCTTCGGGTGGATATGATGGCCGTAGTCAGATCCGACTGCAGCCATCCGCTACTGCCTCTTCGGCAGACGATCTTTGGAAGTTGCTTGGCTCGCGGCCCTGTGTGGTAGAGCGCGCATTGCCTCTGGAATGCGAGATCTCTGTGTTGGTTGCAAGGCGTCCGCATGGCGAAGCAGTTGTCTACTCACCGGCACTAAACCATCACGAAGATCAGATCCTCGATTGGTCGGCAATTCCCGCTTCGCTGCCGGCCGATCTATACAAGCAGGCGACCGATCTGGCGCTGCAGATTTCGCAACAGCTTCAGGTTGTCGGACTGCTGGTGATTGAGATGTTCCTGCTGAAGGATGGAAGGCTGCTGGTGAACGAACTGGCGCCGCGTCCACACAATAGTTATCACGCCAGCGAGCGAGCATGTGTCACGAGCCAGTTTGAGCAGGCAGTGCGCGCCGTTTGTGATCTGCCGCTCGGCGATGTCACTGTAATCAAGCCTGCGGCGATCTCGAACTTGCTCGGCGATGTATGGCTCGGCACGCATCCGCCGGCGTTCGATCGCGCATTGGCGATCCCAGGCGTGCGCCTGCATTTATATGAGAAGAGTGTGCCCCGTCCGGGACGAAAGATGGGACATCTTTCCGCGATTGGAGACACCCCACAACAGGCCGTGGATCGCGTGCTTAAGGCGCGAGCCGCATTGTAACGGTCGGACTGGTTACCTGGCTGTTACTACTGGAACTTGTAGGGGATAAACTTTGAGAAGAAACTAGGGTTAGTAGGCTTTAAGGAGTCCGAAATGGAGAAGAGCCCCACTCTCATAATCTCGGTTCCTGATGGAAGTTCCTCGCCGGTTGCCAAGTGCTCGGCCTGCCATCAGACGTTTCCGCTAAACACGGCCGCAACCATGGATCCCCTCGCGGGACAGCGCGAACTCAAGGGTGTGTTCGAAGCTCACGTGAAAGACAAGCACAGCTGGCGCGCTGATGGAAACGAAACAGCTGCGATGCGCCTTCGCGAAATGATGAAGGACTTCGAGTAATTCCCATACTGGGAATCCCCCTTTAAAATTACAAGCGAAGCTCTTGACGGGCACGCTCCGCCAACATCGGTAACTGATTCACGGAAGCAACCTTAATCGAACTCTGTTCCAGTGTCTGAATCGCGAATTGGATCGCGTCGTCTTCCCGATTTAGACCATCTTCAACAACGGCTGTCAAATCTGTCTTCGCGTGCTCCACGCGCGCGATTCCTTCAGACAGCGATGGATAACTAAATGCGAGAACCTTAGCCGAATCGGGTTCAGCCGCGAGTGAAACTGCATGAAAGAGTCGTATGACTCCGTTCGGACGATATCCGCAATCGATCTTCAACGGATCGCCACGATGCGTGTACTTCGCTGCCTTGACTTTCTTGTTGAGCGCATTCCACACGCCTGCGGTTTCAAATGCCATGCGCATTTCGGTGACGATTCGTTGTCGCGCGCCGAGACGCGCTTCGCGCTGCGGCTTCCCACGCTCCAGATAGGTTTGGGCTAGACGTTCGAGATCCTGCGCTGGAGATTGGGACAACATCGCGCTCGGCTGACTCAGTTGCAAGGCATTCGAGAGCGTGTCCTGCAGCCGATAGACGATTTGCTTTCTCGATTCGGCACTGCTGTGTAGTTGCCGCCGAATGTCGGATTCCAGCGCCTCGAGAATATCGACATCAGCCTGCGGATCGGCACAACGCACTCTTGCCCAATCTCGGGTGAAACGTACGTCAGCAAAATTGTCGTTGCGCCCAAGAAGCAGCACACCGATGTTGACGAACTCGTTCTTGAAAGGATCTGGAACGTAGCGCATCAGGAGAAAGTCGCATTGTGTTGAGCTTTCCATCACTCCTCAAACACAGCTTACGCCCATTGCGCGCTGCCGAATGCCTTTTGCAGGCAAGCGTAACGCGCGGCGCCGAGCAAGCCAGCATCGTCGTTGAGCACAATCTTCACCGGCATTGATTCGAGCAGTGGCCGCATGCGTCCCTTATCGAAGAATGCTTCAAGAAACTCTGGTCCTTTCATTAGGGGAATGTTCTTGGCAGCGATACTTCCTCCGATGAAAATGCCGCCGAGCGACATGAACTTGAGCGCACAGTTGCCCGCCTCAGCCCCGTAGATGCTCACGAAGATCGACATTGTCTGCTCGCAAATTGGAGCTTTCTTCTCTAGCGCAAGCTGCGAGATCACCGCTGGCGGATCTTTGCTTGCACTCATCTGCTCGCGCAGCCATGCAGCCTCTTCGGCTCGCTTAGTGTCACGAAGGAATTCGTAAATGTTCTTGATTCCCGGTCCAGCGAGTACTCGCTCGAAGCTAACCGTCTTGTGTCGCGCCAGTAGGAATTTCAGCAGCTCAATCTGGACTTCGTTGCGCGGAGCAAAGTCGCAGTGTCCGCCTTCGCAAGCGAAAGGATGTTGACGAAATCCGTCCCAGAGAAGACCAGCTTCGCCAAGTCCTGTGCCTGCGGAGATCACAGCAGTGTTGCCTTCTGCGTCCTCTGATCCCGCATAGAGTGTTGCGAAGTCTTTCGATTCGAGTGAGTCAAGACCATAAGCGTACGCCTCGAGATCGTTGATAAGACCAACTGCCTTGAGGTTGAGTTGTTTTGCAATGTCTTTCGAGTCGATCGTCCAGGGAAGATTCGAAATTTTGCTTCTCCCGCTGCGCACCGGTCCGGCCACGGCAAAGCAAGCGTTCTGCGCAGGAATGCCTTCGCGCCGCACGAAATCGCCGACAATGTCGGCGAGGCCTCTGTAGTCCTGGCTGTCATAGACCTTTTCGACTACCAGTGGAAACTTGTTGCCTTCTGGTCGAAATGCCGCAACGCGACTGTGTGTTGCTCCGATGTCTCCAGCGAGAATCATGCGATTGTCCTCCACTTGCGGCCATCGCGCTCCAGCAGGTCGTCAGTCTCTTTCGGCCCCCAACTTCCTGCAGGATAATTCGGGAACTTGCGTGGCGAGACCGCACGCCACACGTCGAGCACCGGATCTACGACGCTCCATCCAGCCTCGACCATATCGGCGCGTTGAAAGAGCGTGGGATCGCCGATCATGCAATCGTAGAGCAACACTTCATATCCGGTCTTTGGTTCCGATTTGAAATAGGTGGCGTATTCGCAGCTCATGTTTATCGAGCCTACGCGCACGGTCGATCCTGGAATCTTTGCTCCGAATGTAAGCATCATTCCTTCTTCAGGTTGGATCTGGATCACTAATTGATTGGTTCGGAGTTTGTGGCCTGCTGTGTCTTGAAAGATCTGTAGCGGCGTCTTCTTGAATTGAATCGTAATTTCGGTATGGCGTTCGGCGAGACGTTTACCAGTCCGCACGTAAAACGGAATGCCCGCCCAGCGCCAGTTGTCGATCGCAAGCTTCATGGCCACGAATGTTTCTGTACGCGATTCGGGCGAAACACCCTGTTCGGTTCGGTACGCAGGAACGCTCTGCTCTCCAACTCTGCCGGCACCATATTGCCCGCGGACAGTGTTGTGGAGAACCTCATCCGGATGAAACACCTTGATCGCATGCAAGACTTTGGCTTGTTCGTCGCGCACGGCCTCCGGCTTGAACGATGCAGGCGGTTCCATGGCAGTGAGACTTATGAGCTGCATGATGTGATTCGGCACCATATCGCGCATTGTGCCGACATTGTCGAAGTAGCCTCCGCGCCGCTCAACGCCAACCGTCTCCGCATTCGTGATCTGCACATGATCGACGTAGCGATCGTTCCATAGCGGCTCGAAGATGCTGTTGCTGAAACGGAAGACCAGCAAGTTCTGAACGGTCTCTTTGCCTAAATAATGATCGATGCGATAAATCTGATTTTCGTTAAGTACGCTCTGGATCTGCGTATTTAAGGTCTTGGCGGATTCCAAGTCGTGTCCGAACGGTTTCTCGATAATGACGCGACGCCAACTTCCGGTCTCCTCGTGCGCGAGGTGATGACGCCCCAGTTGCTGCACGATCTCGGCGAAGAACTTTGGAGCGGTTGCCAGGTAGAAGAGGTAGTTTCCCTGGGTTTCGCAATGCTTATCGATTTCGCCGAGCTGCTTGGCGAGGCAGAGATAAGTATCGTCGCTCGCGAAGTCTCCGCGTTCATAGTAGAGACGCTCATTGAACCATCTCCACGCTTCGGTGGTGTGGTCCTCCTTGTCCAGGAACTGCGTAACCTGCTCGCGAAATGCGTCTGGGCTTAAGTCGTCGAGCGATACGCCCACCACAGCGAAGTTGGCCGGCAGCAGATTGTCTTTCGCGAGGTTGTAGAGCGCAGGAACAAGCTTACGTTGGGTGAGATCGCCAGCTGCGCCGAAGACAACCATCACGCACGGGCCAGCAGGCTTATCAGTTGGATTGAACTCGTCTTCCAGGTTGGCTATCGCTGTCGTCGCCATCTAGCCTCGTCGAGAATCGGAAGAGCATTGTAACCTGCGTCGTGTGGTGCATCAGGAACTTTGAGAGTTGTTGATTCTCTCGCCCAGTGGGGCTGAAGAAGGTCTTGTTCCCAGAATTTCCTCGCTATGCCTTCGCGCCGTACGCAGTCGGAAAGCGATTGCCAAGTATCTGGTTGAGATGATGCTTCATGTGCTCGACGTAATCGGTAGCGATCCAGAGAAGTGTCACCGGAGGACGACCTGCGATGCTGCAGGACGCTTTCTCGCACGAGGCCGGCAGCTGCCCGATGACGTAGGCTAAATAGCGGTTATACGCGGACCACAGCTCTACCAGCAATTCCCAACCGGCGACGTTGGGATTCTGTACTGCAACCATCTTTTCCTGTTCGTAGCCAGGAAACTCCAGACTGCCCTGCGCCGCAGCGCGCACAAAGCGCTGATGATTATTTGCCGCTGAGTCGATCAGATGGCCAAGAATCTCTTTCTTACTCCACTTTTCAGGAGCCGGACGAAAAGTGGCGTCCACATTTCGAATTTGGCGGAGCAAAGGCTCGCAGCCCAATACCGTTTCCGACAGGTCAGCGGCAATTGCAGGAAAACTCATGCGCAAAAGCCTAGCAGAGGCTGAAGCGCTGAGCCAAAAGCTAGAAGCCCTCCCCTTGTGCTTCTACAACACGCACGCTATTCTTCTGTAGAAGCGCAAAAGGAGCATATGTCCGAGACTCGCATCGATCTTCCCCAAGGCACATTGGATCTATTGATCCTGAAAACGGTCACTCTCGAACCACTGCACGGATGGGCGATTTCCGAGCGAATTCAGCAGATTTCAAAGGAAGTCCTTCAAGTGCAGCAGGGTTCGCTCTATCCCGCATTGCACCGGCTCGAGCGTCGTGGCTGGATCAAGGCCCGCTGGGGAGCGTCGGAAAACAACCGCCGTGCGAAGTATTACGAACTTACTCGGGCAGGACGTAAACAGCTGGAAACCGAGCAGGACTCGTGGCGAAAGCTCACGACGGCTGTGGCCCACATTCTTGAGACTACATAGGAGACTGCCCGTGCTCAGCGATGTGATATTCCGTTTACGTTCTCTTTTTCAGCGCGAACGGGTGGAAGAAGAGATGAACGAAGAACTGCGCTTCCACTTCGAGCGACAAGTGGAGAAGTACGTGGCCACAGGCCTTTCCCGCGAGGAAGCGAAACGTCGTGCTCGTCTCATGATTGGCGGAGAAGACAAGGTCAAAGAAGAAGTCCGTGAAGCGCGCGGTGTTGGCTTCGTCGAAACTCTCATTCAGGACCTCGGCTATGGCGTGCGCATGCTGCGCAAGAATCCAAGCTTCACGGTTGTCGCCATCCTGACGTTAGCCCTCGGCATGGGAGCGACTACGGCGATCTTCTCCATTGTCGACGCTCTTTTACTACGTCCTCTACCCTACAACGATCCTGCCAGCCTCGTCGTCGTTTGGGAGAACAGCATCAAACATTCCCACCCTCACAACGTCGTCGCGCCCCGAATTTTCTCGATTGGCAACGTCAGAATTTGGTTTTCGAGGGCATGGCTGCAATGGCAGACACGCGCGCAAACCTCACCGGCAATGGCAACCCTGAGCAGGTTGTAGTTCAGAACGTAACGGCTGGTTTCTTCCGGGTTGTGCGTGTAAATCCCGTTTTGGGCGCCGGATTTACCGAAGAGAACTGGAAGAAAGGTAGCGACGATGTAGTAATTCTGGATTACGGCTTCTGGAAGGAACGCTTTGGCGGCGATCCTTACCTGATCGGTAAGACCATCGACATCGACGGAAAGCCCCACGTCGTCGTCGGTGTCGCTCCGAAAGATTTCACTCTCTATGTGAAGGATGGATCTCTCACAGGTGCGAAGCCGCAGATGTGGGCGCCATGGGCGGTTCCTCAATCGTTTGGCGATCGCAAACAAGGTATTGGTCGTTATCTCACGGTAGTCGCGCGCATGAAGCCAGGGGTGAAGCTGCCGCAGGCACAGGACCAGATGAACACCGTAGCCACGCGACTGCAGCAGCAGTATCCGGATACGAATACGCACTGGGGCGCCACGGTCGTTTCCATACGTGAGCAATTGTCAGGCGACCTGCGGCCTGCCCTCGTTACGCTGTTCTGCGCTGTTGCCTTCGTGCTGCTCATTGCGTGCGCGAATGTATCCAGCCTTCTGCTGGCGCGCGCGGCCAAGCGAGAGCGGGAGATCGCGATTCGGACTGCTATCGGCGCGAGCCGTTGGCGCGTTGCTCGGCAGCTGCTGACTGAGAGTCTGCTGCTCGCGATCATTGGGGGCGCCCTGGGACTGCTGTTTGCAGTTTGGGGCACTAATGCACTGCTCGCCGCGAGCCCGAAAGGCCTCTTAGGATTGAATTCTGTCTCTGTTGATGGGAAATTGCTGAGCTTTGCTGCTGCTGCAACTTTGCTTTCGAGCTTGCTATTTGGCTTCTTGCCTTCCTATGTCGCTTCGCATTCCCCTATTGCAGAAACTTTGAAAGAGGAAACGCGAAGCTCCGCGAGTGCACGACGCGGCGTTGTGCGACATGCGCTGGTTGTAGGCCAAATGGGACTGGCTCTTGTCCTGCTCGCGGGTTCGGGATTGCTCATTCGAAGCTTTATTCGCCTGGCCGGCGTCAATCCTGGATTCGAGAGCCGTAACCTGCTCACCTTCCAGGTGGCATTGCCACGAACCAAGTACGCAAAAGATGAGCTTCAAGTGGTTTTCTTCAATGAGTTCCTGAATCGAATTAGCCGCATTCCCGGTGTGCGCTCTGTAACCATGGAGAATTACCCTCCACTTACTGGACTAGGAGCGGCCACCGGCGTCCACATTCTCGGCCAGCCTCAGCTTTCGAAATCCGAGGGTCCCGTTTCGGGAGTCAGAGTTGTCGGTCCAGATTATTTCCACACAATGGGGATTCCTATTCTGGCCGGACGAACTTTCAATGACGCAGAGCTGCATCAGACACGTCGTGTTGTGATCGTGAATCAGGCATTTGTCGATAAGCATCTGCCGGGAGAAAACCCGCTGGGCAAGAGAGTAGTGATCTATATGCGCGACGAGAAGGTCGACGATGAGAATCCGTCGGAGATCATCGGCGTCTGCGGCTCCGTTCGCCAGATGAGCCCTGGCGAAGAGCCCAAGCCGAATGCATACTGGCCAATGCCAGAGCTGCCCTACTCGCGCATGACTGTCCTGACAAGAACGTCAAATGATCCGTTGTCTCTGGTGCCTCCCATTCGACGTGAACTGCGGCAAATGGATTCGGAATTGCCAATGGCTTCCATCGCTAGTATGGATCAGCTTCTGGCCGATTCCTTGTCGCGTTCTCGTTTCATGATGTTTGTGCTCGGAGTGTTTGCCGCAATCGCGTTAGTGCTCACCGTCGTGGGAATCTATGGTGTCATCGCGTACAGCGTGGCCCAGCGCACGCACGAGATTGGAATTCGTATGGCCCTCGGAGCACAACGCAGAAACGTCCTTAGCCTCGTGCTCGGAGAGGGAACGCGACTTACATTGATCGGCGTCGGTATTGGGATCGTTGCGGCTGTTGCCTTGACGCGACTGATGGGTAGCCTGCTTTATGGAATCAGCTCTACCGACCCACTTACCTTCGCCGCTGTCATTCTGACGCTCGCAGCGGTCGCTTTTCTAGCAACCTTCGTTCCCGCACGCCATGCAACACGAGTGAGCCCGGTGGTTGCGTTGAGATATGAGTGATGCCTGCTAAGGAGTTAAGACCGGAGCGAACACGAAGGTCACAAAGGCAAAGAGAAGGTCACGGAGAGATGCGTCGTGACCTTTTGCGTTTCCCTCGTGACCTTCGTGTTCGCCTCTTGGTCTTCACCAGATCGCGCAGCGTTGATCTGCTGGGCGAACCATCGGATCGCTCTCTTTGCATGAGAACGCTTTCTGGAATTCGGGCATGTTGCTCATGGGCCCGATGACACGATACTTGCCGATCGGATGCGGATCGGTGAGCACCATCTGCCGCTGTGTCTCCGGACGAATCTCATCTCCTCGGGCCTGACCCCAGGCGATGAAGTACTGTTGTTCAGGCGTGAATCCATCGACATTTTCGGGACGTGGTTTGCCCTCCATCGATTTCTCGAGAGCGAGGTAACCGAGACGTAGTCCGCCTAAATCCCCAATGCTCTCGCCAAGCACTAGCTTGCCGTTGTGGTGCATTCCGCCTTCAATGGAGTAGCTGTTGAATTGATCAACGACGCACTGTGCGCGTGTCTGGAATGTTCTGTAATCGGCAGGCGTCCACCAATCGTGAAGCCGTCCGACCTCATCGAACTGCGCGCCTTGATCGTCGAAGCCATGGGAGATCTCGTGCCCGATGATCGGTCCGATTGAACCGTAGTTCACCGCGTCGTTGGCTTTCACGTCGAAGAGCGGCGGCACAAGAATGCCGGCGGGGAAAACGATCTCGTTCAGTAGCGGATTGTAGTAAGCATTCGAGGTTGGTGGCGTCATGCCCCAGCGGCCGCGATCGATTGGCTTACCGATCAGATCGAGATCGTCCCGGACAAGGAACTTCGACGCTTCGATCACATTCCCCATATAGGAAGTGCGGGTGATCTTTACGCTGGAATAATCCTTCCACTTATCGGGATAGCCGATCTTCGGATTGAAGGTCGACAGCTTGAGCAGCGCCTTTTGTTTTGTTTCGGGACTCATCCACGTGAGCTGCTCGATATCGTCATGCAAGGCAGCAAGAATATTCTTTACTATCTCTTGCACACGAGTCTTAGCTTCAGGCGGAAAGACCTTTTCCACGTACTTCTTGCCAAGCGCCTCACCAAGCAGACTGTCTTCAGACTCCGCACAGCGTTTCCAGAGTGGCTTCATCTCCTGTGCGCCGTTCAGGTACTTCTGATTGAAGGCGAAATCTTCGTCGACGAACTTTGAAGAGAGATAAGGCGATGCAGTGCGCAAGACGTGCCAAGTGAGATAGGTCTTCCAGTCGGCAATAGGAGTATTTGCGAGCTGCCTGTCGACTTCAGCGAGAAACTTAGGTTCTCCGACGTTGAAGGGAACCTTGCTGTCAACTTTCAGATCGGAGAAGTAACGCTGCCATTGAAGGTTTGGACTGAGCATCTGCGCATCGGCCACCGTCATCTTGTGATCTGTCGCCTTGGGATCGCGTAGTTCGACGTTGGTCAGCGATGCTCCGGCAAGTGCGGTCTCCATCTTCATCACGGTTTGCGCAGTCGCATTTGCCTCTGCGGCGTTTGACCCAGCAAGCTGGAAAACCATAGCAACGTGTTCCAGATACTTTTGGCGTGTTTCCTTCGACTTCTCGTCGTCTTTGAAGTAGTAGTCGCGATCGGGCAGACCGAGTCCGGACGCTTCGAAGTCGGCGATCACGTTTGTAGGTTCGTGCCGGTCGGGATTCGATCCGAATGCAAAGGGCGCGAACAGAGCCTCTTCGTTGAGGTGAGTAATGACCTTTTGCAGATCGGCACGGGACTTCATTGACTTGATTAAGTTGAGATCAGGTCGTATCGGCTCAATTCCCCGTTGCTCGATGGCCTTCTCGTCCATGCACGCGCCGTAGTAGTCGCTGACTAATTGATCGGTTGAGCCAGGCTTTGTCTTCTCTGATTGCTTGGCAGTCTCTTCGAGAATGCCGTGTAAGACATCTTTGTTGGTCTCGCCCGATTCCCAACGTCGACTCCAGCGCACCATGCTTGGTGGAATTGGGTTCTGTTTACGCCACGCGCCATTCGCGTAATCAAAGAAGTTGACGCAAGGGTTGACCGATTTGTCTATGTCGCCGACATATACGCCTCGGAGGGCTGAATCATCGGCAGCAAACAGCGCCATCGAGAAGAGCGCGACGACGGTTACAGGATTGAGTAGACGCATTTGGGCTCCTATGCGCTCGTCTGAGGTTTAGGCAGTGGCGCAGTATTTCATCTTTTAGACGTGCCATTCTGTGGCAGGCTAGCGTGCTCCGAACGACAGGACATCACAAACGCACAACAATGCGAGATCCGGGCACCGCGACTCGTCAGGCGCTTCGTTTTTCCACCTTCGCCCACGTATCTTTGAGGGCGACTGTACGGTTGAACACTGGGGCGCCAGGTTTGGAGTCAGGATCCACGCAGAAGTAACCCAGTCGCTCGAATTGATATCGAGCACCGGAACCAGCATTCGCGAGTGATGGTTCGAGCTTGGCATCGCGAATGACTTCGAGCGAGTTCTGGTTCAGGTTCGCCGTCCAGTCTTTGCCTTCTTCGACTTCGTTGGGATTTTCTTTCAGAAATAGATTGTCGTAAACGCGCACCTCAGCATTGATTGCATGGGCAGCCGACACCCAGTGGATCGTGGACTTCACTTTGCGTCCGTCAGGGGCATTGCCGCCGCGTGTCGCCGGATCATACGTACAGTGAATTTCGACGACTTCGCCACTCGCGTCCTTCACCACGTTCGTGCAGGTGACAAAGTATCCATATCGCAATCGCACTTCACGCCCCGGTGAGAGCCGGTAAAAGTGCTTTGGCGGATTCTCGCGGAAGTCGTCGCGCTCAATGTAGAGGACACGCGAGAGCGGGACTTTGCGCGTGCCGGCGCTGGCGTCTTCCGGGTTGTTGATCGCGTCCATCTGCTCGACTTGCCCTTCCGGATAGTTTTCGATCACCAGCTTCAAGGGGCGCAGCACAGCCATCACGCGCGGCACACGTTTGTTGAGATCCTCACGGAGAAAATGCTCGAGCATCGCCAGCTCGATAATTCCGTTTGTCTTTGACACGCCGATTGAGTTACAGAAGTTCCTCAGCGCTTCAGGTGTATATCCGCGGCGGCGGACTCCGGAGAGCGTGGGCATGCGAGGATCGTCCCATCCGCGCACGTGGCTGTCGTTCACGAGCTGCAGGAGCTTGCGCTTACTCAGGAGCGTATAGGTTAGGTTGAGGCGATCAAATTCGATCTGCTGCGATGGAAAGATGCCAAGCTGCTCGATAAACCAGTTGTAAAGCGGTCTATGATCCTCGAACTCCAAGGTGCAAATCGAGTGCGTGACCTTCTCCAGCGAATCCGACTGGCCGTGCGCAAAATCGTAGAGCGGATAGATGCACCACTTGCTGCCGGTACGGTGATGGTCGGCGTGGAGGATGCGATACATCACTGGATCGCGGATGTTCAGGTTGGGAGACGCCATATCGATCTTCGCGCGGAGCGTGCGCAATCCATTCGGGAATTCTCCCTTACGCATGCGCTCGAAGAGATCAAGGTTCTCCTCGACGGAACGGTTCCGAAATGGACTATTCTTCCCCGACTCGGTTAGAGTTCCGCGCGTCTTGCGGATCTCGTCAGGGCTGAGATCATCAACATACGCTCTACCGGCTTTGATCAGTTGCACGGCCCACGCATAGAGCTGGTCGAAGTAGTCGGAGGCATAGAACATCCGATCTTCCCAGTCAAAGCCGAGCCAGCGCACGTCGCGAATGATGGAATCTACATACTCCTGCTCTTCTTTTTCCGGATTGGTGTCGTCGAAGCGGAGATTGGTCTTGCCGCCAAACTCGGCTGCCAGGCCGAAGTTTAAGCAGATCGCTTTTGCATGGCCGAGATGCAGATAGCCGTTGGGCTCGGGAGGAAAGCGCGTTTGTACCTTCCCGCCGAACTTGTTGGTCTCGAGATCCTGAACAATGATGTCCCGAATGAAGTTCGACTGAGGGGCTGGAGCGGCTGGTGTTGCGGCCGCGGCTTCGGTTGCTGGATTCGCAGGGGTCATTATTCAATACACGGCATTAAACGCGCGGATTGCCCGGCGCGAAAGGGTCCTATATTCATTATGCCGTACTCAGCGCGCTCTGCGGGGCTAGGAGGGCTTTCCGCTGCTTTCTGTGAGTGCAAGGCGGTTGAAGTCCAGAGGCTCGTTGCCGGATTCGGATTGCTTCCACTCTGGAGACTGGAGCGGGCGGGTCAGGTGCTCTACGAATTCCAGCTCCGGGAGTACGTCGCCGGCAGATGCTCCAAGCTGTTCGAACCTTCGAGCTGCCGGAAAAGCGCTTCTTTCGATGGAGCCGATGACCTGATTGTAAGTAGCTACCGTGCGATCAATGTTGTCTCCCAACTTGGAGAGATGGGTTCCGAGCGTGACCAGCCGGGAATAGAGCAAACGACCAATGGCGCTGATTTCTTCGGCGTTCTTGGCGAGTTTGTCTTCGCGCCAGCCACAATGCACAGCCTTCAGCAAAGCGATCAGCGTGAGTGGTGTCGCAAGCAGGACTTTACTCTGCGCAGCGTCATCTAGCAGCGTGGCGTCCGCCTGGAGCGCGGCGCTTAGTAGCGCCTCGCTGGGCATGAAAGCTACAACGAAATCGGGTGAGTTGGGAAACTGCTGCCAGTACGCCTTCGAGGCCAGATCATCGACGTGCTTGCGAACTTGCGCCGCGTGCTGTTCCAGATGAGCGCGAACTTCCTGCTCCTGATCGGCGTTGGCGGCCTTGGTGAAGGCATCCAGTGACACTTTGGCATCGACGGCGATAACCCGACCGTTCGGCATATGCACGACTAGATCGGGACGCAGTCGGTTGCCGTCGTCATCGGAGAATGTCTTCTGCGATTCGAAGTGACAATGCTCGATCATGCCTGCGAATTCGACTACGCGACGCAACTGCACTTCGCCCCAGTTGCCACGCACCGTGGGACGCTCCAAGGCCCGCGAAAGGCGTCGCGTTTCATCAGAAAGGCGATGCTGGAGATCTACAAGCGACGTGATCTGCTGTCCGAGGGCAGCCTCGGCTTGCTTGCGCTCAACATCGCTGGAGCGAATTTGCTCATCGAGCGTCTTGAGCGAAGAACTCGCGGTCGCGAGCAGAGCTTCGATGGCTTCCTTCTTCATGCCCAGATCGCCGGAGGCCATCTTCTGCTCCTGCTCGAACTGATTTCTTGCAAGTTTCAGAAACTCGGCCGTGTTTTCTTTGAGCGCTCTTGCGGCGAGCAGATCAAAGGATTCGGACAAGCGCTGCTCGCTCTGTTGCACCAGCGCCAACTTGTCGATAGCCGCTTGGCGTTCGGCCGTGAGCTCCGCCTTTACCGCGGCTAATTCATTTGAGCGGGCAACCAACGCCGCGTCCTTTTCGGCGAGCACCGCGGCACCTCTTTGATACTCAGACTGAGTCTCCGCAAGGCGCCTCTCCAGGTTCTGGATGCGCTCCGCAGCCACCGCCATCCTGCTGCGCAGGAAGAGATAAGCGCTGGCAATACCAACGAATAGTGCAACCGCACTGGCGAAAAGCAGTCCCATTCGGCACCCACTCCGAGGCGAATCTTAGACGAAAATACCACGAAAGCATGGCGACATTGCAAAGAATTTCCCTGTGGAATTAAGGGAATCAAGGCTGCGAACGGAAAACGAGACACGAATTGCACGGATTTAACGGATTACACGGTTGGGCGGGGAAGCTGGGAAAATAAACATGTGCGGAACAGATTTCCGGAGTGCAGGTGCGGTTCCTACTAGATCCGTCGGTTCCGTGAAATCCTGGAAATCCGTGTCTTGTTTTTGCAGCGAAAAAAGCTGCTACGTAAACCGAGATGGTAGAAATTCGTCCATATCAAGTGACGGGAGCTCATCGAACCAGATGAATATGGTGCAGGCGGCAGCCCCTGCGGGAGCGAAAACCGAGGCAGAGTCGCCCTTCGCCGATTTCGACGAATTCATACGCCTTTACCAGCAGCGGGTGTATCGCCTCGTGCTGGCGCAGACGAGCGAACCTGACCTGGCGGAAGAGCTTACGCAGGAATGTTTTATCCGTGCCTTTCAGAAGCAGAAGGGTTTTCGCGGGGATTGCCAGGTGTTTACGTGGCTGGCGCGGATCGCGATCAACCTCGTGCGGGACCATTTCCGCAACCGCCGCTTTGCACTTTGGCGGAAACTGATTCGCTTCGATGCTTCCGAGCCGGAGCAGAGCCAGGCGGAGCAAGTTCCCGATCCAGCATCGACTCCCGAGGAGCATTTGCTGCGGCGCGAGCGCCTGGAACGCGTCTCGCAGCGGATTCAGCGGCTCACCACGCCGCAACGAGAGGCCCTGCTGTTAAGCGCGGTAGAGGGCATGTCGATAGAAGAAATTTCGCGGGTAACAAACCGCAGGCCGGGCACGGTCAAGTCGCATCTGCACCGGGCGATGATGAACTTGCGCAATTGGCGGGAAGGGGAACAGCAGTGATTTCCATTCATCTCAGTGACGAAGAACTTACAGCGGCCGCGGCTGGCGAACGTAGTCCGCGGACGGCGGGTCATCTAGAGATTTGCCCGCAGTGCTGGGAACAGATGTCGATCTATCGCGAGAGGCTCGCGAGCTTGAAGCAGGATGTTTGCTACAGCGGCGGCCGTTCAGCCATCGACTGGGGACGACAGTCACGCAACATTCAGCAGAGAATTTTGGAGGCACAGATCAGGAAGACTGCTGGACGCAATGTCAGCTTTGCGCTGGCAACCTCGGCGCTGGCGGTTATCCTGGCAGTTTTTCTGCTATTGAATTTCAGGGGTACTACGGCGACACGGGACGTTTCTACTGTCATCTCTGATGCAGCATTGATCAGCGACATCGAAGCTCACCTCAACCAGGATCTGCCCGAGGCATTGCAGCCCGCCAGCCTGCTGGTTGGAGAAATGGGCGGACTCGAGATCGAAAGCACGAATCACAACGTTTCGCACGAACGCACAAGGACTCAACAACCATGAAAACACTCTCTTACTGTTTAAGCTTGCTCCTACTGACAATCGGCATCGCAGCGGCGCAAAGCGACAATACGCCACCGCCCGACAAAGGCCCTCATGGGCGCGGGATGCGAATGCCTGGCATGGTCGGAATGCCGGGATTGGGACACGACTGGTGGCGCAATTCCGAGATTGCCCAGGCCATCAATCTCAGTGACACGCAGAAGGAAAAGCTCAATCAGATCTTCGGAAATCATCGCCCCAACTTAATTAAAGCGAAGGGAAACGTCGAGATAGAGGAAGGAAAGTTGAGCGATCTGTTGGAGCAAGATAAGCCAGATCAGAACGCCGTGCTTCAGCAACTGCAGGCGCTTCAGACTGCGCGCAACGCGATGGAAAATGAGTTTACGCTCATGTCACTGCATTTCCGTAATGAGCTCACGCCTGATCAATGGAAGAAGCTGCAATCGGTCACGAGAGAAAGAATGGGAAAAATGTTCAGGATGCATCACGGCGATGGTCCCGGCGCTCCACCCCCACCGCAGTAACTCAAGTTTGCACTGCCCCTTGGCCCTGCCTTGCAAGCAGGGCCGTTTTTATTTCGGGGAAGGGAGAATAGCCAATAGGAGAATAGCCAATAGAAGCACTGGAGGTGGGTTCCAAGCAGTCGTTGCTTTTCGCCTCCTGATTTGCAGAGGGCTTCCGAGGTTCCGTTCTATTCCACCCACTCCATTGATCTCGTCACAGCCTTTTTCCAATTGCGGTAAAGAGTTTCGCGATTGGCAGACTCCATCTGCGGCTTCCAGCGACGATCAACCGACCAGGTGGCACGAAGTTCGTCGAGGTCTTTGAAGAATCCGACAGCGAGTCCGGCGGCGAAGGCAGCGCCTAAAGCAGTGGTCTCCTTCACATGCGGCAGCACGACTTCCCGATTCAGGATGTCTGCCTGGAATTGCATGAGCAGATCGTTCCCAACCATGCCTCCGTCAACGCGAACGACATCGACTGGCTTTCCGCTGTCGTATTCCATGGCCTCTACGACTTCGCGCGTCTGAAATGCGGTTGCTTCAAGGACGGCGCGAGCGATGTGTCCTTTGTTCGCGTAACGCGTGAGGCCGGCGATCACGCCGCGAGCGTTGGCCTTCCAATACGGTGCAAATAGTCCAGAGAATGCAGGCACGAAGTAGACCCCGCCATTGTCGTTCACAGTGCGCGCAAGGGTCTCTATATCGCCGCTGGATTGGATTAAGCCGAGGTTATCGCGCATCCACTGCACCAGGGCGCCGGTGATGGCCACGCTGCCTTCGAGCGCATAGTTCGGCTGCTCTTTCCCGAATTGATAGGCAACGGTTGTGAGAAGTCCATGCTTCGAGAGTACCGGTTCCTTGCCAGTGTTCAGCAAGAGAAAGCATCCCGTACCGTAAGTGTTCTTCGCTTCTCCAGGATGAAAGCATGTTTGGCCCACAAGCGCGGCTTGTTGATCTCCAAGAACTCCGGCGAGCGGAACTCCGTCCAGCGCATGGAGACACACCGCGCCGTATTTCTCCGAGCTGCTACGAACCTCCGGCAGGATTTGCTTCGGGATCTCGAAAGTCTGGAGTAGTTCGTCGTCCCAGCTGCAGGTCCGGAGGTTCAGCAGTTGCGTGCGGCTGCCGTTCGTCACATCCGTGAAGTGTGCTCCTCCGTAGGTGCCACCGGTGAGGCGCCATGCCAGAAAGCTATCGATCGTCCCAAAGAGGATCTCTCCCGCCATGGCGCGACTGCGTAATCCGGGAACATTGTCGAGCAGCCAACGGATCTTCAGGCTACTGAAGTAGGTGGAGATCGGCAGACCCGTCTTGTGTCGAACTGAGTCTCCGGTGGCTGCAAACTGCGGAAGGTACTGTTCAGTGCGAGTGTCCTGCCAGACAATTGCATTCGCAACGGGAGCACCCGTTTTCCGATCCCAAAGCACGGTGGTTTCACGTTGGTTGGTAATACCGATCGCGGCAAAGTCCTTGGCTCCAAGTGCGCGCTCTGCCATAGACTCTTCAATCACTTGAAGCGTGCGGCGCCAAATTTCTTCCGCGTCATGTTCCACCCATCCTGGACGAGGATAGATCTGCTCATGCTCGCGCTGCGCAGAGACGACGATCCGTCCGGAGCGGTCGAAGACGATGAAACGTGTGCTGGTGGTTCCCTGGTCGATGGCGCCGATGTAGGCAGACATAGTGGGACAGAATACAACCACCATGCTGTGAGAAAGAATGCCTCCTGGGGGCGGGGAGGGCGGCTAATTTGCTTCTTGCGCGAGTCGCTGGAGTAGTCCGAGCGGCGCCGGTACCACGGCCCCCCGCGGCTTCTTGTAAAAAGCCCAGAGCAAGGAAGGCTGGACGTACTTTACCGCTCCTGTTGAATCGAGTGGACGGGAGCCAAGGAGGAGGAGGGCTTCAAATCTGGTTCCGTTCGTAAATTCGATGTTGGCCTGCGCGCAGACTGGAACGGAATCGGGGTGTCTCCGCGGTGTGGCGCAGTTGTTTACATCCCAACGCAGTCGGGAGTATGCGCCTGCCGCTCGCGGTATCCAGTAGCCAGCAGATTGATGCGGAAGAGAGGAATCGAGCATCGACACCGGAGCGTTCTTCGCGTAGTTGATGATCTCCTGCTCCTCGCCCGAACGATCTTTGGGGATCGCTTCAAACGCTGCTCCAGCTGCGCTGTTTTCAGGAAGAGGCGCAGCCGCTGGCGTCGGTGGTGGAGCGCTCGCGTAAGTGGGTGCCGCGACGCTTGCTTCTGCGGAGTTCGATTGACCGTTGGCCTGGCGCAACATGAATATGCCAACGGCAATCGCCACCACAGTTACAAGCAAGAGTGCCTGGTCTCGACTCACACACAAATTATTGTGCTGTTTGTGAGCTAGCGGAAGTTACTAACGGGAATAGTCATGTATGCCGGGTACCCTGCTGGAAACTGTCCTTTTGGACGCACATCCAGACCGAGTGCCCGCCTAACATATTGAAAATCCGGCGATATGGCCACGCTTTCTGTCGACAGATACCGCCTCTTCGGGAACAACCATCAGCTTGAGGCGCTCGCGACAGCACCGCCGGAGCGCTCTTTTTGTTCGTCGATAGCGGCCAACATGGCTTCATCTTCGGAGAACTTGAACCAAGAGATTCCCTTGGCGCGCGCTTCCTCTTCCTCAGCTTTGGCCAGGTGCTCGAGATCGGCCTTGTCGACAACGCGAACGCCTTTGGACTCGACGGATCGTCTTATCTCTGCCGGAGTGGCTGATTCCCTTTCGGGAAAGCTCTCCAGATACTTAAGTACGTGAACGGCGCCAACCTCTGCATCATGGCGTGCAATGCCAACCAGTCCTTCGCTGGCTTTACGCGCCCAGCCAACAACGTAAACACCTTCCATCGCGCAGTCTCGGTCTTTGTCATAGACCTCATAAGCCGCGCGCAGTGGATCGCTCGTATCGAGATTAATGAGATAGCCTTCAGGTCCGCAAGGTAATCCGACGCTCGGATCGGCGGCATCGCCGATCGCGAAGATCATCGTGTCTACTTCCAGGTCGGCATTGCGCTCTGTAGCTTTGCAGGCCATGTTGCCATCGCGTTGCATGAGAACGTTCTCGCTGACTCGAAGCCGATTAATCCGGCTCGTGGCGTCTGTATGAATTGAAGACGGTGAGCTTAAGAACCGAAACAGCAGACGTCCTGGACCGGGACGTTCAGATGCAGGCTTTGACAGAATGGGAAACGTGTCTTCAGACACTTTGTTGATGTCCTGACCGACTGCAGCCAGTTGTGGCTGAATTCGCTGCAGCTCCTGCAGGAAGGCTTCGCGGTCGAGATACTTCTCTACAAAAGCGAACTCTTTCTGATCGAACTTTGCCTCGAATGGGCCGCGTCGCGCGACAACAATGACTTCCTCCGGTTTATCCACAGCATCGACTAGCAACCAGTGTGCGAGATCGACGGCGACGTTCCCCATCCCGATCACGGCGACTCGCTTGCCCGTGGAGAAGTCCTGCGACGCAAACGGCGGTAACTGGTTGTAGAAATACACGAAGTCTTTGGCGGAATAGACGCCGCGAGCGGAACTGCCCTCCAGGCCGAGCTTCTTGGTTCCTTGTGCGCCTACGGCAAAAACAATGGCTGAAGGATTGAACTCCTGAAGTTCATCGATGCAGAGGCAGCCCTGTTCTGCTATGCACACGTGCCCGAAGTAGTGGACATTGGGCAAAGAGAGAACCTTCGCGAACTGTTTACGCAGTCCGACCTTCATCTTGTCTTTTGTGGGATAGATTCCGTATTCGGCTAGGCCGCCGGGTTTGATATCGCGATTAAGGATGACAACCTGATGACCAGCTTGCGCGATTTTTTGTGCTGCAAAGAGCCCTGCCGGTCCCGCGCCTACGACGAATACCGTCTTCATTCGTGGGTTTTCCTCGGTTCAGCCTACCTGTCGATCTGCTCGAAAGAGTCTTGCTTTGACAGGTATTCTCACCGATGTTGAGTGCATTTTCCAGCAGGATACCGGATATCACCTGCGTTCCATCGCCAGCCGCAGGCCAAAGGCAACCAGAACTGCGCCAGTAAATGCCTCCAATTTACGCCTGACCGATGGCCGCGTGAGAATCGCGCTCATTCGATCCAGCAGCATCGCGTAGCTGCACAGCCACATCAATCCCATCAGGACGTGAATGGTTGCGAGGAACAGAGACTTGCGAAGAACGTTCTCGCCGGGCGCGATGAACTGCGGCAAAAAGGTGAGGTAGAAGATCGCTACTTTCGGATTCAGGAGGTTCGTGAACAGTCCTTCAATGAAGCTGAACCAGACGCCACGTCTTTGCTCGGCTTTGAATGCAACGCTCTGTTCAGCGAACGGCTTACGTGCCGCCCACAACGCTCGAGCACCGATGTACATAAGGTATCCCGCGCCAGCCAGCTTCACCCACTCATAGAGGCGAGCCGATTCACGCAGAACAACCGAAAGTCCCAACGCCGAGGCGGTAGCGTGGCATAGGCAGCCAAGACAAATGCCAAAGGTTGTGAAGAATGCGGCCGTGCGTCCCCGAGTAATTGCGTTTTTTGTGACGAGACCGGTATCGGCTCCAGGGATGATGGTCAGCAGCGCAGCAATGCCAAGGAAGGCGACGAAGCGAGAGTCCATGAAATTCCTTGTCTGATTACCTAACGATGGATAGTCAGAATCCTGAATCAGCTTCTTTGTATTGTTACAGAGCCCTTTAGATTGACCTTCAGAAGACTCGGAAAAGAAGACAGGAACACCGAAAATAAGAGGCAAGAGTGCAAATACAACCGAAAAATCGTTCGAATTCTGCCCAAAACCTGAAGAATTCCCGTTCCCCGGCAGGGATCTAACAGGGATCTGACTCATTTTCCGGCCATTCCACTCAGGACAAGACAGTTAACGCCAATTCCTTTGGGATTCGAAAAATTATCAGGGAATTATCAGAGAACTATCCGTTCCAATTTGGGAAGGGTTTCGGCGAAGCTACTCTAGCAGTCAAGAGGCTGGCTATGGCTCTGGAACCTCCGCCTCAAGTCTGTTTCGGCTTCCAGGTATCCAGAAACTTCACAATCACCTGCGGATCGGTGCTCCTGGCCGACTCGAACTCTCCGGTCGTGTATAAAGCGTGTCCCTTGCTGTCCAGAACAGCGAGCGATGGTACGCCCTTCTCGATCGGAATGTTGTACTTCTTCACCAAGTCCTGGTTTTTGTCGTTGCGACCGATGTCCACGTGCACGACGTGATAGTTCTTGTCGATGACGGGTTGAATCGCTGCCTGATGAAAACGGTAGTCGAGGGCAAAGCAGTCAAAGCACCAATTCGCGCCAAAGACCAGGAGGACGTGTTTATGGTCCTTGCCCGCTGCAGCCAGTGCCTCGGCGATCTCCTTCTTCGCATCCGCGTTGTCCGGATAAAGCTCGCGGAGCTTTGAGGACACCTGGTCCTTGGTAAAGGATTGAGCATGCAGTGCGGCAGCAAGACCGCCGAGCATTAGGACCAAAACAACGGCGATACGAGTGGTACGCATACCAACACTATGACGCGCTTAGTGGGCAATAAGCAACAAGGTAGAGACGTAGCATGCTGCGTCTCCTCCAAGGCGGTCATCCCGTTATACTAACTTGTTCCACATCAACAGCGATTTTCCTCTGTTGTGGCCAGCGAAATGAGCAGCAGCACGTCTACACCGGCGAACAACGTCTGGAGCCTTAAATTCAAGGCTTTGCCTGCCTTCCGCAGCGGAGAGCTCTGGTACTACTTCGGACCGGCATTCGTCGCCAGCGTCGCGTATATCGATCCCGGCAACTTCGCTACCAACATCGAGGGCGGGACACGATTCGGCTATTCCCTGCTCTGGGTGCTGCTGTGGTCGAATGCCATGGCAATACTCATTCAATACCTCTCGGCAAAGCTTGGAATTGCCACAGGGCTTACCCTGCCTCAGAACTGCCGTGCCAACTTCTCTCGCGGGATGACTCTGTTTCTGTGGGTCGCAGCCGAGTTGGCGGCGTTAGCTACTGACTTGGCTGAATTTCTCGGAGCTGCTCTCGGCTTTTATTTGCTCGTCGGACCTACGATGCTGGCGCATGGCTTGGAAAAGTCTACCGTGCTCATGCTGGCGGCGCTTGCCACTGCAGTTCTCGTCTTCCTGATTCTCGCGCTGGAACTATACGGATTTAGGAAGCTCGAAGTCGGCATCATGATATTCGTGTTTGGTATCGCTGCCTGCTATGCCATTGAGATCTTCCTGGCAAAACCAAACTGGGCACAGGTCGGCTATCACATTCTTGTGCCGGAGATTGGGTCAGAAAGCATTTACATCGCAGTCGGCATGCTCGGCGCGACGGTGATGCCGCATGTGGTCTATCTGCACTCTGCGTTGGTGCAGGGTCGCGCACGCAAGGCGCTCGAAGGATGCCCGACGAGTCAACGGCTGCAGCGCCTGAAACACCTGCAGTTCGAGATCATCGACGTGTTCGCCGCTATGAACGGCGCCTGGCTGATTAATACGGCCATGATCGTAATGGCCGCTGCGGTGTTCTTCACCCATGGCCAGCGTGTCGCCTCCATCGAAGAAGCCCACCAGACCCTCGCGCCACTACTCGGTGGAGTTTCGGCGATGGCCTTTGCACTGGCTTTATTGTTGTCAGGTCTTTCGTCCTCAACGGTAGGAACGATGGCAGGTCAGGTAATCATCGAAGGCTTCCTGAACATTCGTTTCAGCGTCTTCCTGCGCCGGTTTATTACGATGATTCCGGCGTTGGTCGTGATTGCCATGAAACTGGATCCGCTGAAAATCCTGGTCCTCTCACAGGTTGGATTGAGTTTTGCGCTGCCGTTCGCACTTGTGCCGCTGATCATGCTCACGCGCCGCACAAAGGTCATGGGAGAACTGGCAAATGGGCGGACTACAAACGTGCTCGCTTACGCCTCGGTGACGGTGATCATCAGCCTGAACATGTTGCTGCTGTATCAGATTTTTGGCGGGAAGTTTTGATGCCTTTTCACCACGGAGACACGGAGTCACGGAGAACAGCCGGGTGAAACCACGAAGGACACGAAGGATCACGAAGTATTCGGAATGGAAACTGCAACTCTTTATTCCTGTCATCCTGAGTCCCGCCGCGGCGGACGAAGGATCTCCCGGAATGTCTCAGGCTTCTATGCCACTTGCTGGCTCTTTCACCAGAATTCTTGGCCGAAGAGCCAGGATATAGCATTCAAGACTGACGCATCGCGGGAGATCCTTCGTGCCCTTTGTGGTTTCACCCCGGCCTTCCTCTGTGACTCCGTGTCTCCGTGGTGAAAAATGAGGTTTAGGAACATCTAATTGTCAGGTGACTTATGAATTCATTTGGAGCGCGCAGCGCTCTGCGCGTCGGCAGTCGGCAATTCGAGATTTACCGCATTAACGTGCTCGACAAGCAGGGCGGCTCGACGCAGCACCTTCCCTATTGCATGCGCGTCTTGCTGGAGAATCTGCTGCGGACCGAGAACGGAAAATCCGTCACGCAGGACGATATTCGTTTCCTGGCGCAGTGGCAGGCGTCGGCTGCGCCTTCGCGCGAGATCGCATTTACACCCGCGCGGGTGCTGATGCAGGACTTTACTGGCGTACCTGCGGTCGTTGACCTGGCAGCGATGCGCGATGCGATGAAGAAGCTGGGAGGCGATCCGAATGCGATCAATCCGCTTCAACCTGCCGAACTGGTGATCGACCATTCCGTGCAAGTCGACGAATTCGGAACACCAAACGCGTTTCATACGAATGCGCTGCTCGAATTCCAGCGCAATCGCGAGCGGTATGCGTTTCTCCGCTGGGGTCAATCGGCATTCAACAACTTCTCGGTCGTGCCGCCGGACATGGGCATCGTGCACCAGATCAATTTGGAGTACCTCGCTCGCGTTGTCTTTCCGCAAGTAGTCGACGGGGCGCTGCAAGCGTATCCCGACACGCTGGTCGGCACCGATTCCCACACCACCATGGTGAACGGCTTGGGCGTACTCGGCTGGGGTGTGGGTGGAATCGAAGCCGAGGCCGCGATGTTAGGACAGCCTGTATCAATGCTGCTTCCTCAAGTCGTCGGCTTCAGGCTCACAGGCAAGCTCAAGGAAGGCTCGACGGCTACTGATCTCGTGCTGACCGTCACGCAGATGCTTCGCAAGACCGGTGTTGTGGGCAAGTTCGTCGAGTTCTTCGGCGAAGGCCTCTCCGAACTGCCTTTAGCCGATCGCGCGACGATCGCCAACATGGCGCCCGAGTACGGCGCAACCTGCGGCATCTTTCCAGTCGATATGGAGACGCTGCGCTACCTGCGCATGACCGGGCGTAGTGACGAGCAAATAGCTCTGGTTGATGCCTACTGCAAAGAACAGGGCCTGTTCCATACCAAAGACTCGCCGCACGCAACCTATTCGGAAGTGGTGGAACTTGATCTCTCAACCGTGGAGCCGAGCGTCGCCGGACCACGCCGCCCGCAGGATCGCGTTCGCCTGTCGCAAACGGCGGAGAACTTCAAACACGAGTTGCCGTCACTGCTCGGACCGGCGGCAACGAAGTCCGCAGCGCGTCAGGTGATGCGCTGGGAAGGTGAGGGCGGAAATCCCGTTGGCAATGGCAACAGCGCGAATGGCCACAAGGAAGACGTTGCTGAAGCTGTGGGGGATAAGCATCACATGGACGTGAGCCAATATCTCGACCACGGCTCAGTCGTAATCGCTGCCATCACGAGCTGCACAAATACGTCAAATCCATACGTGATGATGGCTGCCGGACTGTTGGCCAAGAAAGCGGTCGAGCGCGGACTCTCGACACCACCGTGGGTAAAGACCTCGGTTGCTCCCGGATCGCGCGTGGTGACGGAGTACTACAAGAAGGCCGGATTGATGGAGTTCCTCGACCGTCTCCGCTTCAGCATCGCCGGCTACGGATGCACAACCTGCATCGGCAACTCGGGCCCGCTGCCCGCCGACGTCTCCAAGGCCATCGAGGATCATCAGTTGGTGGTCGCCTCCGTGCTGTCTGGCAATCGCAACTTTGAAGGACGCATCAACTCCGAGGTTCGCGCCAACTACCTGATGTCGCCGCCGCTAGTGGTGGCCTATGCGCTGGCAGGACGCATCGATCACGATCTGCTCACCGAGCCGCTGGGGAAAGACCGCCAGGGCAAGGAAGTCTATCTACGCGATATCTGGCCGAGTCATAAGGAAGTCGATGAGGTCGTGCGCAAGTGCATCGACTCGGAAATGTTTCGCAGCAACTACGCGAACATCAGCGAAGGCGATGAGCACTGGAAGAGACTGAGAGTCCCCAAAGGGGACACGTATGCCTGGGAGAAGGATTCGACCTACATTAAGAAGGCTCCATACTTCGACGACATGCCGGTAAAGCCCGCTCCCGTCAAAGACATCGTTGGAGCCCGAGTGCTCGCGTGGCTGGGCGACAGTGTCACCACAGACCACATCTCTCCGGCCGGATCGATTAAGCAAAACGGCCCTGCCGGAAAGTATCTGATCGAGCATGGCGTAAAGCCGCACGACTTCAACTCGTATGGTTCCCGTCGCGGGAATCACGAGGTGATGGTGCGCGGCACCTTCGCTAACGTTCGCCTGCGTAACAAGCTCGCTCCCGGCACTGAAGGAGGCGTGACCCGCTATCTTCCGACGAATGAAGTGATTTCGATCTTCGACGCTTCGATGAAGTACCAGTCCGCCGGTGCGCCGCTGATCATCCTCGCCGGAAAAGAGTACGGATCGGGATCCTCACGCGACTGGGCCGCGAAGGGGCCAAAACTGCTCGGAGTTCATGCCGTAATTGCACAGAGCTATGAGCGCATCCACCGCTCTAACCTGGTTGGAATGGGAATACTTCCCCTGCAATTCCTTTCCGAAGAGGATCCGGAGGCGCTGGGTCTCAACGGCGAAGAGATGTACGCGATTACCGGATTGCGCGAACTACTTGATTCGAAGTTCGCGTCGGGGCGTCATGTGAGCGTCCACGCGCAGCGAGGGGATGGCACGGTAAAAGAATTCGAAGCTACGGTGCGCATCGATACGCCACAGGAGATCTTGTATTACCAGCATGGCGGGATTTTGCAATTCGTCTTGCGGCAGTTGCTGGCAGGTTGGGAGAAGCCGAAGGTGGTCAGTCGAGGGATGAGTACCGTGGCTGATCCGAGCACGGGGAGCAGCACTACTTGAGCCGCGGCTCTGCGTTTCATTTATTACATCCTCGCAGTTTGCCCAACGGACGAAATTGCGCACCCGCAAAGCTAGCAAACGCCGCGTAACAAACCGTCCGTTTGTAGCGGTTTAAGCGTAAAATTTAAATGGTGACTCGCAGAGTTGAACCGAGTTAATCCACAGACACCCTTGATAAGACGTTGACAATATTGGGCTAAACAGTATCATTCGTTACGCCATACGGGGAATTCGGCATCGAACAAAGGGAGAAAGGGGCAAGACCATGGCAGACAGAAAACCATTCATCGGAGGCCTCAAGGTTGACAAGGAATTGCAGGGGCTGCTGGAGGCGTCGCGCAAGACACCGGTAACTGAAGAGGAATTGCGCGAACAAAGGATCAGCTTCGCCTACGGCAATGCCCCTGCCAATGCGAAGAGCATTACAAAAGACAGCGTCCGCAAGGCATCGCAACACATCCTGCTAACCAAATAGACAGCTTAATGGCCCGCGTTTCCAACCGTGGGCCATTTCCTACATGTCCGTACGCGAGAAAGACAATCCGGACCTCTACAATCGAATACAAGAGCAAAATCTGCTTCGCCAATACGACCTACTCACAAATTGCATTGAGATAGGACTTGAAAAGGGCATTGAGGCATTCGACAAATACACCCTTTGGGCATTGAACTACGCTGCCGTAGCGAACATAGCTCAGTTTGGCGGGCGCTTTCGGGAGGAGCTCATTTACGTCAGCGACCACGTTCCACCTCGATACGAACAAGTACCACACGTAATGGATTTGTTTTTTTCCTTCATCCATGAGAACTGGACGGTTGAAGGCATTGGCGATCATCCGACCGGCCTGGCGGCTTATGCATTATGGAGACTCAACTGGATTCATCCCTTCGTAGAAGGGAATGGCAGGACAGCCAGAGCGGCCTGCTATTACTTGACGTGTCTCAAACAGGGGCGAGTTCTTCCTGGTAAGAAAATCGTTCCGGAACGCATACGAGAAAACCGCGATCCCTATTATGCTGCGCTAAAGGCGGCAGACAGGAAATGGGACGAAGGGCAGATCGATGTTTCCCTCATGGCAGATTACCTCGCGCGCCTGCTCAAGGGTCAACTCTCCGAAAAATAAATTCAAAACTGAGACACTACCGGATGTTCGGCAAATGTTCTGACCTGGGGAGGCGTATCTTTTCTAGGTTCGTATGCAATTGTCGTCAAATCACAGCTGAGGTCGGCGTGCCACAAGGGTTAAATCCCCACGCCGTATTCCGTCCCGTTGAACGTGCGGTCTTCGCCAGCGTGGCTGAAGCTCTCGTAGGGCATGCGCTTGGCGAGGCGCTGCTTGCGCAGTTCGTTTCCAAGATAGAGGGCGCCGGCCACGACACCGAGTCCGATGCCTGTCCACATGAGTATCAAGAGTGGGCGACGGAGATTGAAACTCATATTAGTGGCGCTTCCCTTCGTCCTTTCAGGAACTACCCTCGTCACGAATTCAAGCCGTCTCACAAGTGCTAGAGCCATCACTTATAGGATGCTCTCACATGGTCCACGTTTGCCGAATTTGTTCAGAAGACGAGATTACCAAAGTGAGACGCCGGGTACTAGCTTGAAGGTGTGGGATGGTGTTGCACCATGCACCGTACTAGCAACACACTGCGTGGTCTCCCAATCGGCTTGGAGGAGACGCAGCATGCTGCGTCTCTACCGTCGTAACTAAGCCGGCAGAGAATGGCTCTCGCTGCTCGCATCTGGGGTCGCGCGAATCTCCTTAACGCGCTCACCGACCGCGTATTTCAGCTTCTCGATACCTTCACCGGTAACGGCTGAGATCGCCATGAATGGCAGCTTTTGGCGTGAACAGAAGCGCTTGAGCTTGGCCAGCTTGTCGAGATTGGCGGTGTCGATCTTGGTGGCGACTACGATCATCGGCTTCTGCTCCAGTCCCGCTCCCCAGCTCTCGAGTTCGTTCATGATGACTTTGAAATCCTCGACGGGATCGGGACGCCCGCTTGCATCCGACACATCGATGAGGTGCAAAAGGAGCCGCGTGCGTTCGATGTGACGCAGGAATTGTGTTCCCAGTCCATGGCCAGAACTCGCGCCTTCGATCAGGCCAGGAATGTCGGCAACAACGTAGCTGTCGTCGTCCGGAGGTTTCCCGGTGGTTACGACTCCGAGATTCGGCTCGAGGGTGGTGAAGGGGTAATCCGCGATCTTCGGCCGCGCTGCCGAAATACGTGAGATCAGCGTCGACTTGCCGGCGTTGGGATATCCAACCAGACCGACATCGGCGAGCAGCTTCAGTTCCAGCCGGTAATTGCGCTCTTCGCCGGGACGACCGAGTTCGTGCTCACGCGGAGCCTGGTGAGTGGGAGTAGCGAAATGCTGATTGCCGCGTCCGCCGCGTCCGCCGCGAGCAATTACCAAGCGCTCATCGGGACGTGAGAAATCGTGAATGCGCTCGCCGCTGTCGGAGTCATAGAGAATCGTCCCCACGGGAACTTTCAGGATGACGTCGTCCCCTTCTTGTCCCGTGCGATTCGATCCCTCGCCGTGTCGCCCGCGTTCCCCTTTGTACTCGGGATTGAAGCGGAAATGAACGAGGGTGTTATGGCGCTCACTCGATTCCATGACGACATCGCCACCGTGTCCGCCGTCGCCGCCTGAAGGTCCACCCCGCGGGACAAACTTCTCCCGACGAAAGGCCATGCAGCCGTTCCCGCCGTCTCCGGCTTTTACCCGAATTTTGGCTTCATCGATGAACATTATGAAACTGTCATCCTGAGGCCCTCTATTAGCCGAAGGATCTCCGGCGATGCATCGGACTTATATGGAATTTCCGGCTCTTCGGCGAGGACCCTTGGCCAAAGAGCCAGGACGCAGCAATTAAGTTCGAGACATTCCGGGAGATCCTTCGGCCAACAGAGGGCCTCAGCATGACAGATGCTGAAAATGGGCATTTCACGAGCAGCCACCGAAACAACAAAGCCCCGAAGCTCGGGGCCTTGCTTCTGTGATTTTGAAATCGACCGCTCAAAAACGAAGCCTTTAGCCAGCAGCTACGCTTCCGCCGGTTCCACGAGCACGAAACGGCCCATGTTGCCGCGATCGACGAAGCGAATTACGCCGTCAACCTTGGCAAACAGCGTATCGTCCTTACCGCGACCGACATTCTTGCCGGGCTTCAAACGCGTGCCGCGCTGGCGCACGATGATCGAGCCGCCCGTCACTAACTGTCCGCCGAAAGCCTTTACTCCAAGCCGCTGCGCATTTGAGTCCCGGCCGTTCTTGGAACTACCTAAACCTTTTTTGTGTGCCATTGATTTCTCTCAGTTCAAATCTTTGCCGCGAACGATTTGCGGCTCGAAACTATTTCTTCTTCGGAGCCTTCGCGCGTGCGCGTGCTGCGGCCTTACCGGAACGCGACTTGCTGCCCTTCGACGCCTTGCCTTCGGCTCCGGCGCGAGCCTTCTTGCCTGCTTTTTGCTCCGTCTGCTTGCTGGCCATCTCTTTCTTCTCCTTTTTCGGCTTGGATGCCGGCAATTCAGGAGCGGTGAACTTCTGTCCGTCGAAAGAGATTTCCGTAATGCGGACAGCGGTGTAGGCCTGTCGATGTCCCTGGAGCTTCTTATATTGCTTCTTGCGCTTGAAATGGAAGACCAGGATTTTGTCGCCGCGGCCTTCCTCGACTACGCTGCCAACCACGCGCGCGCCGCTCTGCGGCTTCACGATGGCGCCGGGCTGGCCGGATACGGCTAGAACATCGGTGAATTCGACGCTACCGTTCTCAACCGGCTTCTGGTCAACTTTGATTACGTCTCCGGGTGCGACGCGAAACTGCCTTCCCCCGGCGCGGATCACCGCGTACATAGGCTTTTCCTTCTTTGTAGAAGTTGCTTGCTGATTCCTACCAGCCGCTCAGAAGGCGACCACCCTCAGACGAGGATGCTTAGGACAGACAAACCTAGTAATTCTAACGTGCTGGCGGGAATTGGGTCAAACTGGGGAACGGCGAACACGAAGGTCACGAAGGATACACAGGAGGTCACGAAGGTTTTTTGGGGAGCTTCACTTCCAGCTATAGCCGTTTACTACACGCCGAATGCCATCCTTCAGATGTTCTACGTGGAAGTTGATTAGCAGCCCGAGCGGCTTGTTGTTCAAGCGCAAGTATGAGAGCAGTTGGGCTTTGTGAACAGGAGCGATGGCTTCGACACACTTGAGCTCAACGATCACAAGATTTTCAACAAGCAAATCAACTCGATAACCGAGTTCTAGACGCACTCCCTCGTAGACCGCCGGAAAGCCAACCTGCGACCGAACTGACAAGCCCGCGCGTTGCAGCTCATACGAAAGAAAAGCCTCATACGCACTTTCAAGCAAGCCTGGCCCCACTGCAGAATGGACCTTCATCGCGGCACTGATGATCTCGCGACTAATCGAATGCGGACTCCGCGCCGTCCTGGGAGCGGTACTCATCGTGACCTCTTCCGTTGCCTTCGTGACCTTCGTGTTCGCCGTTCCCCGGCCTCACCCCAAGCTCGAAGCCCGCGATCCTATCAGGCTCCGTACACGAGCCACGAAAGCATCAACGCCCACCTTGCCCTCATCGCCCTTGCCCCGAACCCGCACGCTAACCTCTCCAGCTTCAGCCTCCTTATCACCTACCACGAGCAGGAACGGCACCTTCTGCAACGTGTGTTCGCGGATTTTGGCGTTCATCTTTTCGTTGCGGGCATCGACGTGAACACGTACTCCGGCTGCCTTGAGCTTCTCAGCCACTTGCTCGGCGTAGGAAGCGTGGCGCTCGGAAATTGGGATCATCACTACCTGCGTCGGCGAGAGCCAAACCGGGAAATTGCCGGCGTAGTGTTCGATCAGCACTCCGAAGAAGCGCTCGATCGAACCGTAGAGTGCGCGATGGACCATCAGTGGCTGCTTGCGGGAGCCGTCTTCGGCTACGTATTCGAGCTTAAAGCGTTCGGGAAGTGTGAAGTCGAACTGCACGGTCGAGAGCTGCCAGAGGCGGCCGATGGCGTCCACCAGCTTTACGTCGATCTTCGGGCCGTAGAATGCAGCCTCTCCGGGAATCGTCTTGTAAGGGATGTTGCGGCGCTGCATTGCTTTTTCCAGCGAGGCAATTGCGCGCTCCCAGTTTTCTTTCGATCCGATGTACTTACTGGTGTCGTTCGGATCCCAGATCGAGAGTTCGACTTCGTATTTGTCGAAGCCGTAGGTGTTGAGTACCGTCAACGCAAAATCGATGCAGCCCACGATCTCGTCTTCGATCTGCTCGGGCGTGCAGAAGATGTGCGCATCATCCTGCGTGAAGCCACGCACCCGCAGCAGACCGTGCATCACTCCGGAACGCTCGTAGCGGTATACCGAGCCCAGTTCACCGAGGCGCACCGGCAAATCACGATAGGAGCGCAGCGTGTTCTGGTAGATCAGGACGTGTCCCGGGCAATTCATTGGCTTGAGCTGATACTCGGCGTCATCGAGTTCCATCGGCGTGAACATGTTCTGTGCGTAATAGCCCTGGTGACCGCTGGTCTTCCAGAGATCGACACGCATCACGTGCGGCGTGTATACCAGCGAGTAGCCGCGCTTCAGGTACTCCGCGCGCATCCAGTCTTCCATCTCCTTGCGGATGATGCCGCCTTTCGGATGCCAGAAGATCAGGCCCGGTCCAGCCAGCTCCTGAATGGAAAAGAGATCGAGCTGCTGTCCCAGCACGCGATGATCGCGCTTCTTCGCTTCCTCGATCGCGTTGAGATACTGCTCGAGATCTTTCTTCGCGTAAAAGGAGGTTCCATAGATCCGCTGCAGTTGCGGGTTCTTCTCGTCGTTGAGCCAATAAGCTCCAGCCAGGTTCAGCAGCTTGAAAGCCTTGATCCTTCCCGTACTGGGAATGTGAGGCCCGCGGCAGAAGTCGACGAACTTGCCGTTGCGATAGAACGAAACCTGGTTCTCGCCCTCGGTGTGCTTCTGGATGAAGTGAACTTTCATCCAGTCGTTCTCCGCTTCGTACTGATGAATCGCCTTGTCTCGCGGCACGTACTCGCGGACAAATTTCTCATCGCGCTCCACCACATCCTGCATGCGCTGCTCGATTCGCTGCAGGTCCTCGGGAGTGAATGGCGTTGGACGGTAGAAGTCGTAGAAAAAGCCGGATTCAGTCGGGGGGCCGTGACCAAGCTTCGTCTCAGGAAACAACTCAGTAACGGCGGTGGCCAAGACATGAGCCGAGGAATGGCGAAATACTTCGAGCGACTCGGGATCTTTCTCCGTCAGAATCCGCACTTCAGCGTCCTCTTCAATCGGCCGGTTCAGATCGACAACTTTGCCGTTCACCTTGGCGGCGAGAGCTGCATCAGCCAAGCGCGGAGAGATTGATTTGGCGACATCGTATGCGGTGGTGCCGCGAGGGAGTTCGCGCGAGGATCCGTCGGGCAGAGTGATCTTCAGGGTTTGAGAATCTTGAGCAACTTCGGGCATAAGAATGCGACCTAGCCTTTGGGCGGTAAACGTTCAGGATAACGCAATTGGAGACTGCTTTTAGGGCAGAGCCGCAGCCGAGGGCGGCTGTGCCACAAGGTTAAAAACAACCTGCTGCGCTTTTTACTTATTGTGCTGTGAGAGCGACAAAACGTTTCCGTCCGGATCCTTGAACCAGGCAACGCGAGCCTCGCCCGGAAAAGTACAGATCGCGTTCTTGTCCTGCGGCATTCCCGGATATCGTTCGAAGGCGACCCCTCGCCGGACGAGTTCGGCAACAGCCGATTCAATATCCTCCACTTCCCATCCCAAGATGGTGAACTGTGCCGGCGTGAACTGTTTGAGTTTGCTGATCCGCAACATCGTTCCGTGGGCATCGAATACGAGGGCGAATCCGTCATCCTTCACAAAACGAAAGCCCAGGGTCTTGCTATAGAAGGCCTTTGCCTTTTCTGGCTGAGTGGTGATCGCGAAGCCGATTAGCTTCGACAACTTGAAGGTCGAGGCTTTCTTAGTCTTAGGAGAGGGCATAAGAGACTCCCCGAATCAGGGTGGGGAGTGTATCACTTGCTTGGTGCCGGGAGGGGGGGTCGAACCCCCACGAGGGGTAAACCTCGGCGGATTTTGAGTCCGCTGCGTCTGCCAGTTCCGCCATCCCGGCTGATGGTAGGCACAATCAGGTTAGCACGCGGTAAGCGTTAACGTGGATCCGGCCGCCCCGGCCGGGTTTTGACGTTATGGCTCTGCTGGCAGCCAAGAATTCCTGGTTGGCATTCAAGACCAACACCCGGGTGAGGTCGCCCGGATCCACGTTCGCTATCTCGCCGGCACAATCACGAAATCTATCTTGAGCTCATCCTTCACCTTCACGGTCCCACCTGCCGCGCTCACAGGCTTAATGCCAAATTGGGATTGCTTGACGGTCGCCTGGCCCGAATATGTTTGCCCTGCGCGGTCATAAAGTTCCAGGCGCACTTCTGCGGTTACGGGATTCACGTGTCCGTGAAGTCTCAAGTTGCCAGTCACGTGCCACTTACCGTCCTCGAGCTTCTTAACCATTACCGACTCGAATCGAATCTCGGGAAACTTCGTGCTCTCCAGGACTTTCTCCTGCATGTCCTTCTGGACAGCCGCCTGATCCTTTTCGGGAAGGACTTGCAGCTTCGCCGCCTCTACGCGAAACCAAATGTGGCCATCGCCGGAGTCGTCGATCGCACCTTCGGCAATCGGTGCGCTGACCTCATGCTCGTGTCCGGCAGCGGAAAAGAGTCCGCTCTTTCCCACATGGATCGTGATCTTGCTGTGGGCGGTATCGATGCCTCGATCTTTGGCGAGAAGAATCGGAGAAACCAGCAGCGTTAACCCAATGGCAATAAAAGCCTTCTTCATAGGTTCTGCAGCTCCAGCGTCGTAACTCAAAGTACATCGTACATTCGTGCCAGGCGGACGCAACTTTCACACTGGCGGCGCGTTTCACTCACAAGTAGAGTTCAGCAGAGGTTGAGCTCTTCGAGGAGAGACATGCGTAACTTTAGATTAGAAGCAGCGGCCGCGAGCATCCTGGCTAGCCTGCTCATGTTCGGCGGTGCTGCAAGCGCACAATCCACCGGCACTTCAGCAACGACTCCCACCCCAGCTAACCAATCTGATATCAACAGCGACCGTCGCGATTTGCGCAAAGATAAGCGCGATCTTCGCCACGATCGCCGTGATATCGCAAACGACAAACAGGACATCCGCGGCGACCGCAAGGACCTGCGGCAAGACCAGAAAGACATTACGAATGACCGGCGAGACCGCAATCAGGATGTTCGCGAACTGAACGCAGATCGCCGCGACCGCAACAAGAACGAGGCCCAGCTGGACAAGGCCCAAGCCAAGTACCGCAGGGATCTGAAGAACGGCGATACCGACGATCTAGCCAAGGACAAAGCGAGAATCGCGAAGGATCGCAGTGAAGTCAGAGGAGACAACAAGGAAATCACTGGCGACAAGCGCGACGTTCGCCACGATCAGGCTGACATCAACCATGACCGTGCCGACATCCACAGCGATCGCAAAGATGTGCGGAGCGATTACCGAGATGTCCGTCACGATCGCAAGGACGTGCGTGCGGACAAGAGAGACATCCATCGTGACCGCAAGGATCTGAGAAAAGATAAACGCGGAAAATAGTTGTAGACGTGCTGAAAATCGCGAGCCTTCGGGCTCGCGATTTTTTTCAGTCTAACTATCATCTTGAGAATAGAAGAGAGGCGAACACGAAGGTCACGAAGGCAACTGCGAAGGTCACGAAGAAACAACCACGTTCTTTGTGACCCCTTCTTTTGCCTTCGTGACTTTCGTGTTCGCCTCTCAAGGAACTCTATACATACCTTCTCGGAACTCGCTTGCCGATATTGCACAGAACTTCGTAGGCGATGGTTTGAGTGCCTGCTGCTAAGTCTGCGGCCGTGATCCTTCGCCCATTCTGCTCGCCGATCAGCACGACTTCATCGCCGATCTGAGCTCCGGAAATTTTGGTTATGTCGACCGTGGTCACATCCATGGAAACCTTCCCCACGATTGGCGCGAAGTCGCCACGTATCAGAACTTGTCCGCGGTTTGAAAGAGCGCGGCTCAAGCCATCCCCATATCCAACCGCCAGCGTGGCGATGCGCGAGGGAGCCTTGGCTACGGAGGTAAGGTTATATCCGACTCCCTGGCCTGCCTCGATGTCTCGGATGTCGATGATGCGAGTCTTCCAGGAGAGCACCGGCTTCACTCGCGGTTGCTGCGTCTCTGCAGCTACTCCAAGTGCGGTAACGAACGGCAGGTAATAGCCATACAGAGAGATACCCGGCCGAACCAACGCGGTTGAATCACGTAGGCCGTGCCATGACTCCTTGCGAGCAACGACGGCCGCGCTGTTCGCAAGGTGTAAACATGCAGGCCGGATATGCGCTGCTGCGAGTTGTTCAAGGGCACGCTGGTATGCGGTGAGTTGAGCCTCGACGTCGGGCGCATCGACCACCTCCGCCGATGCAAGGTGCGAATGCAATCCTTCAATGCAGATTGATTTCGCCTTGCGCGCAGCCTCCAGGACATATCCCAGATTCGCAGCGGAAACGCCTTGGCGGGCCATTCCCGTATCGACTTCGATGTGCACCGGGAATCGATCTTTGCGTAATTTGTCTGCGGCCCTATTCAACTCGGAAATCTGTTCGGCGCTCCACACCGCTGGCGTGAGGCTGTGCTCAACCACCGCTTCACCTTCACCTCGCCAGATTCCGCTCATGAGAAGGATGCGTCCGGCGATGCCTGCGCGACGCAGCTCAATTCCTTCATCGGCAGATGTGACTCCGAACCACGAGGCGCCAGCGGCCTCCAAGGCACGCGCGCACTCAACGCCGCCGTGTCCATAGGCATCGCACTTCACAACGGCGCAGACGGCCGCGTGCGGAGCAACGAAATCACGGATCAGCTTGTAGTTGGTGACGAGAGTTGGGAGCGAGACTTCGGCCCATGTGGGTCGGGTCGGCATGAGTTCAGTCTAGCAAGTGGACTTTCCTGGTTCTCTACGGAAGGCAGAATCAAAAACAACGGCAAAATCTCACGCAGATAGACGCAGATTTGAGGGATGCACGCGGAGTTGTTACAGGTGTTTCGTGGTACGGCTTAGACGCATTGCCTTTTTTTCTCTCAAAGAATCCGCGTTTATCCGTTAAATCCGCGTGAATCTGCGTGAGCCTTTGCCGTTGCTTTTGCTTCTAATCTTCATCTAGCTTCTTTAGCCGACGGGTTTCGGCCAGCAGTCCCATATTGTGACTGAGGTTCTGGAGTGTCACGATGCCGACTAGCTTCTGCTGATCGACTACCGGAATCATGGTCAATCCGCGGATTGTGATTTTGCGAAAGGCAGTCGCCAGTGACTCGCCCTTCTGGCAGACTTCGAGCACGCGGTTCATTACGGACTGTACGTAACCGTTCCCCTCTGACCGGATGGCGTCGAGGATCTTTTGTCGCGTAATCGTGCCTACGAGATCGCCGCTGCGCACGACGGGAAAGTCGTCCTGGAGCGTGTGTAGCGCTTTCTCGAGGGCGTCCTGCAGGGTGTCCGCGGGGGAGAGCACAGCAAAGTCGGTGAGCATGATCTCCTCCATGCGCACGCTGGAGACTACCGACTGGAACAACAGGCTGCGGTCTTCAAGATGAGCGGCGATGAAGACACAGAAACCGATAAGCATCGCCCAGATGTTTCCCGCGATGAAGCCCATGACCGTGAGCAGCATCGCGAAGCCCTGACCGTAGCTCACGGACTTGCGCGTGGCTTCTTCCCAAGCATTCGGAACATCTTTGCTGGCGTTCTGCGCCAGCCAAACCCGCAATACCCTGCCGGCCGCCAGCGGATAGGCAGGAACGAGATTCAGCAATGCCAGCAAGACGTTAATCCAGACCAGACTGCGGGAGAGATGTCCCGAATGGATGTAGGGGAACACGAACAACTTTTGCTGAGCCAAGGTAACGACGAACGCCGCCGCAATTCCGGCGACAATCAAATTAGCCGCCGGTCCTGCTAGAGCTCCGCGCGCTTCTTGCGCAACGGAAGTCTTGCTGCCGCCAGCATGTTCGGAGGTTTCTCCCAATACCACTCCTCCGATCGGCAGCAGGACAAGACGCTGTAACCGGTCCCGTTTCACCGGCGTGAAAAGCGCGCGCGCCACCTCCTGAACCACGACAGCAGCCAGCACGATAAAGAACAAGGCGATGCCACGAACGGCATCCATTCCTGCCTTTGTCGTCTGCGTTATGAGGAGGGCCAGCAGCAGGAAAAACGTGAGGTGCAGACGCACTTCAATACCAAAAAACCTGCCTACCGGGATGGACCAAGCGCGAATCAATGATCTGAAAAGTATTCTCTGAGCCAATCCTTCATTGTAAAGAAATTGACTCCAATTCTGTACATTGAATGAATCTATGCGCGTGATAGCTGGGCGGTATCGCAGCCGAAGGCTGGTCGCTCCTTCTGGCTCGAACACGCGTCCGACTTCCGACCGATTGCGCGAAACCCTGTTCAACGTTGTTTCAGCAGGGATTCCCGACAGCGTATGGCTAGATCTTTTCGCAGGCTCCGGCGCCGTGGGAATCGAGGCCCTGAGCCGCGGGGCGCGCCAAGTGTACTTCGTCGAAAGTGCTGCACGCGCCGCGAAGACCATCCGCGCGAACCTTCGAACTCTATCTATCATCGAAGGCTTCGAGGTTCAGGAGCGAGACGCGATGCAAGCGCTACGTGCGCTCGATGCGGCCGCCGTAGTGTGCGACTTCTGCTTTGTCGATCCTCCTTACGCTGAGAACATGGCCTACGAACTGAGCCTGGGCTTTCTATCTCAATCTCGACTCCTGACGCCCAAGAGCGTGGTGATTGCGGAGCACGACAAGCACTCCGATCTGTTGGATAGGTACGGAGCGCTGCAGAGATTTCGACGATTGCAGCAGGGAGATGCGGTGTTGAGCTTTTACCGGCTGGGGTGAAGAGGAATATTCAGTTGTCAGTTCACAGTAGTCAGTAAGAGCTCGGATCGTGGTTGCGATGCGCCTTTTTTTACTGACAACTGACTACTGTGAACTGACAAACTCCTACATGAGCAATTCGCGCGTCGTGTTCGCGATGGGATGCTGCATCACGTCGAGCTCGTTCTTCACCATGTTGAGCCCGCAGACGCAGTCTTCGAAGCGTTCGGCAAGTTTGCCGAATAACGGCGCGGCATTGGCATATTCGAACAGATCAAACTTGGAGACGATGTAATAGCTCTCTTTACCTGCCTTGATGAAATCAATCAGGCTCTCGAGCCGCTGACGGCGCAGCCGGGTCTGGTTGATGCTGTCCGGGAACATGCCGGCGAAGAACAGGGTGTAGTCGCCGATGTGCTTGCGGACGGCGCGCTCGCGGTCGAAGGAAGGCGCAGCGCCGAAGATGGGATCGGACTCGAGCAGCAATTCGCCGACATCGGAAATCGGCCGCCCGGCGGCATTGCGGATCTTGTAAAGCTCCTCCGCCTGGCAGAAATTCGTCAGCATTTCAGAGATGTAGTCGGTTAGACCAGCATCCCGCAATCCGATGGTCGAGGCAAAAGTCTGGGCCACCAGTACGCCGAAAAAATCCTGTAACACCTTCGATCCTGAGTTCACCTGCACTCCTCCTGCGTTCCGCCGGTTACCTGAAGTACGATTCGCGGCTACGGTTGGACGCTTTCAAAGAAGTACTTGCTTATATCAACACTACTTACATCGACAGGTTTCCCGACGCAACAACAATTCGTTCACGTACTAAAGTTTGTTAGCACTGTGACCACGAGAGTGCGAATGCAACATCGTCCCGCGAAGTGCTAGAGCAAATGTGAGTTGCGGAGACGAAGTGCATTTAGAATGGCGAGCCATCAAACTATGTCACGTACTAATTACTCAAGTGGTACACCTTGGGAGCCCGTAATCGGCTATTCGCGCGCGGTGAAGATTGGCCGGCAAATCTGGCTCTCCGGCACCACGGCGACGAATGAACGTGGAGAGATTGTTGGCCTCGGCGATGCGCCGGCTCAAGCGCGCCAGACAATCCGCAACATCGAACGCGCGTTACAGAAGGCTGGGGCCTCGCTCAGGGACGTGGTGCGCACGCGCATGTTCGTCGTGCGCCACGAAGATGCTGAGGCGGTGACGCTGGTTCATGGCGAGTTCTTCAGCAATATTCGTCCCGCCACATCTCTGCTGGTGATTCAGGCGCTGCTCGATCCCCGCATGCTAGTTGAGATCGAAGCGGAAGCCATACTTCCCGAAAATTCGGAGGCAAAAGGATGAAGTGTCTGCAAGCGCTGTTCTTGTTGCTCGCCGTTACAGGTATTGCTCAAACCACTCCCAACACAACCGGCACCATGGGCACTCATGCTACGTCTGAGGCGAAGACGATTGTCATACGCGCCGGTACGCTCATCGACGGAACCAGCGCGCAGCCGAAAAAGAATCAAGTAATCGTGATTCGCAGCAATCGCATCGTCAGCGTGGGCGATGCCGGTTCGGCGCAGGCTCCCTCGGACGCGCAAACTATCGATCTGAGTCAGGCGACGGTGCTGCCGGGGCTGATCGATACACACACGCACATCTTCCTGCAGGGCGAGGATCCCGCCGAAGGCGGATACGATGTGCAGTTGCTGAAGTATCCAGCGTCGTTCCGCGCAGCTCGCGCGACAGTGGCGTGTCGACGCGCGCTCGACGAGGGCTTCACCACGCTTCGAGACCTTGAAACCGAAGGCGCTGGATACGGTGATGTTGGCATTAGGCAAGCTATCGAAGGCGGATACATTCCTGGACCGCGACTCTTCGTTGTCACTCGCGCGATATCGACAACAGGCGGATATCCGCTGGAAGGCTATGCGCCGGAGATTGTCGTTCCCAAAGGAGCGCAGTTGATCGACGGTCCTGTGGAAGCACGCAAAGCTGCGCGCGAGCAACTCGACAATGGCGCGGACTGGATCAAGGTCTATATGACCCATCGTTCATGGGTGGATGACAAAGGCAGCCTCGTCTCGCAGCCCACTCTGACTCTGGATGAGATCAAGGCAATCGTAGACGAGACTCACGGATGGCACCGGAAAGTCGCATGCCACGCCTACAACGGCGTCGGACTGCAACGCGCGCTCGATGGCGGATGCGATTCCATCGAGCACGGCCTCGAGATCACCGACGCGCAGATCGCGCAGATGGTAAAGCAAGGCACCTGGTTCGTGCCGACGATGTCCGTCTATTACTCCCACTGGGCGGCGGAGAACACCGATGATGGGCGCCGCGATCGTAAGCGAGCCGCAGTCCATGGCACCTCGTTTAACAAAGCCTTGAAGGCGGGAGTCAAGATGGCCTTCGGCACCGACGCCGGCGGATTCTCCTGGAACGAACCCATCGCACAGGAATTCGCCCGCGAAGTCGAATTCGGCATGACTCCGATGCAGGCCATTCAAAGCGCCACTTCCCGCGCTGCGGAGTTGCTCGACAAGCAAGGCAAGCTGGGAGTGATTGCACCGGGCGCTTACGCAGATGTAATCGCGGTGAGTGAAGATCCGCTGCGCGACGTGAATGCACTTAAGAATGTCACCTTCGTCATGAAGGATGGAGAGGTGTACAAGTCGGCGACCGCGAGTCGGTGATACATTTCGGAAATGGCGGCTAGAAAACTCCGGATTGGCGTGCTCTTCGGCGGTCGTAGTGGCGAGCACGAGGTCTCACTGCTCTCGGCAGCGTCTGTTCTCAAGGCGATCGATCGCACTAAGTACGATGTCGTTCCCATCGCCATCAGCAAGGAAGGACGCTGGCTTACTTCAGGCGAATCGCAAAAACTGCTGAGCGGCTACGGAGCGCAAGAGAATCCGCGGCATCTTCGCGCGGGCGATCCTGAAAGCACACCCGGCGCAGCTCTTCTAGCGCGCGGCGATTCCGTCATCGTGCCTCCTGAGCCCGGAGGACAGCGTCACTCGCTAATTCCTTTCGAAAGCGGAGCTGCGCCGGAACATCGTCCAGCACACCAGGCCATCGATGTCGACGTAATCTTCCCGGTGCTTCACGGAACCTTCGGAGAGGATGGGACTATCCAGGGCCTTCTCGAACTCGCCGGTATCCCTTACGTCGGCGCTGGCGTACTCGGCTCCGCCGCAGGCATGGATAAAGATGTGATGAAGCGTCTGTTTGCCGCGGCCGGACTGCCTATCGTGAAGCATGTGACCGTGCTTCGCAGCCAATGGGAGAAGGAGCCGAAGAAAGTTACAAAAGAGATCGAGTCGAAGTTGAAGTATCCGGTCTTCGTAAAGCCCGCCAATCTTGGCTCCTCGGTGGGCATTTCGAAGGCGCACGACCGCAAAGAACTCGGCCCGGCCATCGATCTGGCGGCGAGCTTCGATCGCAAGATCATCATTGAGCAGGGGGTTGGAGGAAAGATGAAAAAGGCCCGCGAGATCGAGTGTTCCGTATTGGGAAATGACCAGCCAAAGGCCAGCGTTGCCGGCGAGATCGTCCCGGTAAAGGAGTTCTATGACTACGCGGCCAAGTATCTCGACGAGGGCTCGGAGCTGCTGATACCAGCCAGGCTTTCGAAGAAATTGGCGAAGCAGGTGCAGCAGATGGCAATTGACGCCTTTAAAGCCGTCGACTGCGCGGGACTCGCGCGGGTTGATTTCCTGCTCGATCCCACCAGTGAAAAGCTCTACTTGAATGAGATCAACACTATGCCTGGTTTTACCGCCATCAGCATGTATCCGAAGTTGTGGACGGCGAGTGGATTGGAATATTCCAAACTAATCGATCAATTGATTCAGCTGGCGCTTGAGCGCCACGATGAGAAGGCTCGCAACAGTTATAACCGCTAGAGTAAGCATGAGGTCAGGATTCTGTCAGTCGATTCCTTCCGCTGAACACTCTCCATGGACTGTCATCCCTCGCTCCGCAGCCACACTGATAATCTCAACGAATTTTTCAACGCGGAGCGGGGGATCTGCTGTTGTTCGTGAATGCTGGAATTCTCGTGAGCGCAGAAGACAGCAGATCCCCCGCGCAAAGAACGCGCAAGGGATGACAGTCTTGGAGGGGTTTGGTTGAGAATGATCAAATGACCTTACCTCTTACCGGAAACAAAGGCATTTCCCGCAATCAGATATCTCAACGGCATGTCGTGTGACTTCGTAATCCCGATACGCGCGGTCTCGCGAATTTCCCTCGGTCGCCAACCGTCCTCAACAATTTTGAGCGGCGACTCTGTTCTATAGAGCTCTTGCCCATTGAGTCCTTGACGCGTAATTCTCAGCGCCTGACATACGCGTCCAGGACCACTCGTCAGCATTCTCAGTCCCGAAACGGAATGCAGACGTTCCGGATCTAAGCCACGAGCTTCAGCCATCTGCTCTAATCCTTCCAATGGCTCAATAGCCCGCAGCAGCACACAGCCAGCCTGTCCTTCGGGCATGCAGGAAAAATTCAGGCAATAGTGCACGCCGTAAATGAAATACACATACGTATGGCCCGGTGGTCCAAAAATCACTTGGTTCCGTTCGGTCTTTCCGGCAGCCGAGTGCGCCGCGAGATCGCCTTCACCGAGATAGACCTCAACTTCCACAATCCTGCCGGAGAGTCTGTTCTTCGCACTACCGGACACTGTACGGACGAGAATTTTGCCCAGCAACTCTCGTGCTACGATTCGTGGGTCACGCGCATAAAACCGCTGCGGCAGGACGCGTTCGCTGTTTCCGGGCATTTACGTCTTAGATTACCTGCAACCATAGCAGCAGTATTCGGCTCACAATTAGGGTGACCTGCCACTCGCGTCGATGACGATTTCAGGAGGAGAGAGATGAAAGGCAAAATTGCTTTCAGTCTTGCAACCGTATTTGCGCTCGCGATGTCGTTGAGCGCGGCCACATTGCCTGCGGGAACCAACGTGACGGTACGCACCGGAGCTACTCTGTCCTCGAAGACAGCGAGAGCCGGCAAAACGATCCCATGTTCGGTGGCTCGCGACGTCGTTCTGCACGGCCATAAGTTAGCCAAGGTTGGCGATCCAGCTAAGTGCCGGGTAACTGGCGTTAAGCACAGCGGACGGCTCCATGCTCCTGGCCTGCTGTCGATACGGCTCGCCGAAGTTAACGGCCAAGCCGTTGCCACAGGCACACACACTTTCAAGGGCAAGAGCCACACCAAGAGCAACGTCACTAAGATCGGCGGCGGAGCTGCTGCCGGTGCGTTGATCGGAGGCCTCGCCGGCGGAGGAAAAGGAGCCCTGATTGGAACCGCCGCAGGCGGCGCTGCTGGTACCGGCGTCGCAGTCGCTACGGGTAAGGAGGAGGTTGTAGTACCGGCTGAGACGGCAATGACGTTCACGATTCGGGGAGCTTCCAAGCAGAATCGCTAGTTGAACTGAATTCATGAAAATGCCCGGCCCACATCGGCTGGGCGTTTTTGGGATATGCAGCGCCGTGACTTACGAAGCAACCTGAGAACTCTGCTTTTCCCAGTTCTGAAATGCTCCGCGACTTGAGTTGCGGAAGCCGTCGATCAGTTCGCGGACGCGGCTTCGCCTTGCAATTAGTTGTTCAACAAGACGCTCGAGCTCGTCGACTGTTGATCCGTACCACTCCGGCGGAACCGTCTCCGCGATCTCCCACAGAATGCTCGGCTCAATGTTCTCGATGCGCGAAAGCCAGGGCTCGAAGGAATCCCATCCTCGCACCCCGGCATAGACCTCGTTGCGCGGATACACGCCGCGCAGTGGCGAATCAGGATAGTTCCACTCGCCGGCATTGAAGCAGTAGCCCTGGTCGACGAAGGTCGCCGTGTACTTCTTATCGCGAGTCTTCTTCCAGAAAACCGCCTGACGGCCGTTTGCGTTACAGGTCCACTTATCGAGAGCCAGCATGCCAGCGAAAGCGTCGAGATTGCGCACGCGATCGAGTGCCGAAGCGGGCAGGTAGTCGTAGACCTGCCCTTCCAGCGGCCCCAGAACAAAGCGGGCGCCCAAGGCGAGGCCATGTTGGCAGGGAACGCTAGAGGAGCCCACGCGAATTCGCAAGTCAGGAGTGTTCTCGATCAGCCACGAGCTAATCTCAAGAACTTCCATAATGGGAACCGGTAAGCCAACTCGCTCAGCAATTCGTGTGGCCAGTAGTTCATTGGCCAGGACGCGAATGTGCTGGGGATTGTTTTGGAACTTTACGACGTAGTAATGGCCATCCTCGGCAAACATCAAGTGGCTTTGGGCGCCCCCGCGCATCGGGCGCAGATGTTGTTTGACCTGGATCACCGGTGAGGGATGATACCGCGAATTCTGAGTCTATTCGGTGCCCGCAAGCTCCGCCGTATAGCCTTTGATGAACTCCTCCACACTTCGCACGTATACGTCAGCAAAATCCACTACCGGCCGGCGCTTTTGGATGAGTTTCATGGCTTCCTTCAGCTCCCATCCCACGGCGCGCAGGACGGCCAGAGTCATCATGGGAGCGCGGTGAACTCCCGCAGCACAGTGAATGAACACTTTGGTATTGGGATGCTCCAGAGCGTCCAGGGCGAAGTCCACTCCCCGCTGTAGCAGCTCCGGCGGCTTGAACTGAAAGTCGTCGTCGGTCGGATTCCATAGGACATTGATTCCGTGGGGTACGCCAAGATGGCGATCGTCGAACTCAATCTGCATGTTGATGACGTGCGTGACGCCAGCCTCCGCCACTTCGATCATCTTAAGTTCGTTCCAGATACCTCCCCCAACCGCAATGCGGTCGGTTATCCAGGTCATGTCCATGGATTCAAGCTTACAACACGTAGCTCGAAGCTCGAGCGATTGCGGCTGACGGAAGTAACGAGCTCTTTCCGTCGAGCGGAGGGAATCCGTCCCAGGCTATCTTTTCCATCCTCACTCCGATGACTCGCAAGAATTCTTCCGGGCCCGAATTGATTTCATATTATGAAAATTATAATTTCTTGGCCTTGAAATGGCTCGAAGAGCTTGCTGCCCAATCGGGCGGCTTAGTGTTTTTTTTTGAGGATAAGCTCTACAAGATGTACCGCGACAAATCCTGGTCCTTGGCGATATCCGCAACCATCTTCCTGACATAGTCGGCGTCGACGAGAACTTTGTCTTTGTGGTCCTTCGCCATCTCCGGGGCGGCAAAGCTGATTTCGTCAAGAACGCGCTCCATAATCGTATGCAGCCGGCGGGCACCAATATTTTCCGTCGATTCGTTGACCCTGAAGGCGAAATTCGCGATCTCATCCAGCGCATCACGGGTAAATTCGAGTTTCAGACCTTCAGTCTCGAGCAAAGCTGTGTACTGCTTCACCAGCGACGACTTCGGCTCGGTGAGAATCTTGATAAAGTCCTCGATCGTCAGGGACTGCAGCTCGACCCGAATCGGGAATCGTCCTTGCAGCTCTGGAATCAGATCGCTCGGCTTGGAGACGTGGAAGGCCCCTGCGGCGATAAAGAGGATGTGGTCCGTACGCACCATGCCGTAACGGGTGTTGACCGTCGTGCCTTCGACGATTGGCAGAATGTCGCGCTGCACACCTTCTCGCGAGACATCAGGACCATGGCCGCCCTCTCGGCCGGCAATCTTGTCGATCTCGTCAAGAAAGACGATGCCTGACTGTTCCACGCGCTCGACCGCGGTCCGCGTGACCTGATCCATGTCGATAAGGCGCTGCTCCTCTTCCTGGATCAGGTATTCGAAGGCTTCGCTGACCTTCATTTTGCGCTTCTTTGTGCGCTGGCCGAAGATGTTGGGCAGCATGTCCTTGATGTTGATATCCATCTCCTCAACGCCTTGGTTGGAGATGATTTCGAAAGCGGGCATCGAGCGTTCGCGCACATCGAGTTCGACAGTGCGTTCGTCTAGTTTGCCCTCACGAAGCTGCTGACGGAGCTTTTCGCGGGTGCGCGATTGCGAGTCGCCACCACCGCGCTCACCGTCGCCGGTTCCCAAAGCAAGGCCTGCAGCCGGTGCGGGAGATTGAGTCGGCGGAAGCAGTAGATCCAGCAGGCGTTCCTCGGCGTTGAGTTCAGCCTTGTCTTCAACTTCTTCGAGCCGCTCTTCCCGGACCATATCGATAGCGATCTCGACCAGGTCACGGACGATCGATTCCACGTCGCGTCCGACGTAGCCGACTTCGGTGAACTTCGACGCTTCCACCTTCAGGAATGGGGAGTTCGCTAGACGAGCCAGGCGGCGGGCGATTTCGGTTTTTCCCACGCCGGTGGGGCCGATCATGATGATGTTCTTCGGCATGATCTCTTCCGCCAATTCAGGCGAGAGCTTCTGCCGGCGCATACGATTGCGCAATGCAATGGCCACCGCGCGCTTGGCGGCGTTCTGGCCAACAACGTACTTATCGAGTTCGGAAACGATCTCGCGAGGCGTAAGGTCGTCGAGCGCGAGTTCCTGCTCTTCCTGGGTTCCAGGGAGGTAAATCGCCACTTCTTGTGCTTCTCCTATATCTCAAGTGTAAAGCAAACAGGGGGCAAAGGCTGCTTTTAGCAGCTGACGGACTCTTTACTAAATGAAAAGACTCCCTCGGGGGCTGAAGCCAGTTGTTCAGGCTGCGCTAACGGCACGGCTGCGCTGCGCTGAAGCCGTACCCCTTCAATAAACGTTTCTCTGCGAAGCTAATTTGGACAAGGTTGCAGCATGCTGCGATGCGTCAAAGCCCAGCAGCGCGCTAACTGGCGAACTCGCTTCGGTGGCGGCTGTAGAAGAAGTAGATGGCAAGTCCAATGATTAGCCAGCAGAAGAAACGCAACCAGGTCAGGATTGGCAGTCCCGCCATGAGTAACAGACAGAAAACAACACTCATCAGGGGAGCCAGCGGCCCGCCCGGAGCGCGAAACCCGCGACGCCGTTCCGGCTCGCGGTAACGCAGAATCAATACCCCGATTGATACCAGGGCGAATGCGAAGAGCGTGCCGATGTTGGACAGGTCCGAAGCCGTACCGATGTCCAGCAGCCCAGCGGGAAGACCCACAACGAATCCTGCCACCCAAGTCGAAAATGCCGGAGTACGAAAGCGGGGATGCACGTTGCTGAAGAGCTTTGGCAGGAGACCATCCCGCGACATGGAAAACCACACCCGCGCCTGTCCAAGCTGAAATACCAGGATCGAAGAGATCATTCCCATCATGGCACCGAACAAGACGACCAGGCGAATCCAGCGAAGGACGCTGCCACCAGGCATCAAAGAAAGCTTCTTCAGCGCATTCACGACCGGTGCGGCATCATCCATCACAGACTGCCACGGCACCAGGCCAGTGAGAGTGACGGCCACTCCAACGTAGAGCAGCGTGCAGACTACGAGCGTAGCGATAATTCCGAACGGTATATCGCGCTGGGGGTTGCGTGCTTCCTCCGCAGCCGTCGATACAGAATCGAATCCTATGTACGTAAAAAAGATGATGGAGCCGCCGGTCAGCACTCCGGACCATCCATTAGGGAAGAACGGATGGTAGTGCGAAGGATTGATGAAATGCGCGCCCGCAATAACAAAGGCTAGAATTGCCGAAATCTTCAAGATAACCATTACATTGTTGGTTTCGGCGGACTCGCGAATACCGCGCACCAACACAATCGTGATCAACATCACGATCAGGAACGCCGGAACATTGAAACCCAGATGCCACCCAGGCTCGTAGATCTTGTTGCCCGCCAAGTCACTCAGACCTCCGGGAAGGTACGCGGGAGTAATCCATTTTGCGGTGGGGTGAATCCCAAACCAATCGAACAAATCCACAAAGTGCGCTGAGAATCCAATGCAAACTGCGATGTTGCTGACCGCGTACTCGAGAATTAGGTCCCAGCCGATGATCCACGCGACTAGCTCTCCGATAGTTGCGTAGGTGTACGTGTAAGCGCTTCCCGCAATGGGAATCATGGACGCCAGCTCGGCGTAGCACAGGGCTGTAAATGCGCACACAATCGCAACGAGGACAAGTGAGAGCGCTAGTGCAGGGCCGGCTCCTGGGCGCCCAAAAGTCGCCGAGTGACGGATCAGGAAATCGAGCAGCGGAGCATTCAGGATGGAGGACGTGTCGAATTTTTGTCCTGCGATAGCGGTCCCGATCACAGTGAAAATGCCAGAACCGATGACAGCGCCAATTCCAAGCGCAGTTAGCGACCAGGGACCAAGCGTCTTCTTAAGGCGATGCTCCGGTTCTTCGGAGTTGGCGATTAATTTGTCGATGGACTTCTTGGCGAAAAGTTGGCTGGGCAGGGCTAGGCTCCCGGTTGCGGGATAGAGATGCGCACACCGATTTCAACGGAAGTTGCTGAGCAGGTCAAGCGAAACTGACCTGCTCAGAAAAATGTGCCAGATCGGCAAAACTTCAAAGCTCCCTCCTCGGCGCGCGCAACCAGCCTGAATTCGGAGCAAATTCTCGATTCTTTCCTGAATAATCACAGAAAATCCGCGAAAAATGCGCTTTTTCCTCTTGACACGGAGAAGCAATTAGTCGCATGGTATCGAACGGATCATGCAAAAACCCGCATGGATACAGGCGAAAACGCTTTTCTTCTCAGCCACGGTGCGATAAGATAACGCTCGATTCGCAATCCAATTTTCGACTCAAATCCCGCTAAGGAGGATTCATGGCATCAGGCATGACCAAGACAGCCCTCGTCCGCAACATGGCCGAGAAACTTGAAATCAACAACAAACAGGCAGCGGCATTCCTTCAGCATCTCGCTGATACCGCCATCAAGGAAACCAAGAAGAACGGCGTGTTCGTGATTCCCGGACTTGGTCGTTTGGTGAAGGCCGAGCGCAAGGCGCGTATGGGCCGCAACCCCCAAACCGGCGAACCGATTAAGATCAAAGCCAAGACCGTCGTGAAGTTCCGCGTCGCCAAGGCTGCAAAGGACTCCATCGCTCCCAAGAAGGGCTAGTTTCGAGTCTGTGAAAAAACAAAGGCCGGCAGCATGCCGGCCTTTTGCATCGCTCCGTCATTCCGACCCGGTATCCGCCGCAGTAAAGAATTCCTACACAGTAGTGCTCCAAACCACTCACGAGGCATCCGTCAAGTATCATGGAGTCAATAGAGATTCCTCTCTCCGCGTATGTCCGCGGCGGCGGATTGTACGCTCCGCTCGGAATGACAAAGAAGGCAAATGGATCGTCAGTACATCCGAAATTTCGCGATCATCGCGCATATCGATCATGGAAAATCCACGCTTTCCGATCGCCTGCTTGAGTTGACTGGCTCCCTCACCGAACGCGAGATGCAGGCGCAGGTGCTCGACGCAATGGATCTCGAGCGCGAGCGCGGCATCACCATCAAGGCTCATGCTGTCCGCATGATGTACACCGCCAAGGACGGCAAGCTATACCAACTCAACCTGATCGATACGCCCGGCCACGTGGACTTTAGCTACGAAGTCTCGCGCTCCCTGGCTTCCTGCGAAGGCACCCTGCTCATCGTCGATGCCTCGCAGGGGGTCGAGGCCCAGACTCTGGCTAATGCGTACCTGGCGATTCACAACGGACTAGAGATCATTCCTGTCATCAACAAGATCGATCTGCCCAGCGCCGACATTCCTCGGGTCAAGGAGATGATCGAGCATGCCGTTGGCCTCGATGCTTCCAACGCTCTGCTGGTTAGCGCCAAGACCGGCGAAGGCGTTCCCGACGTGCTCGAAGCCATCGTGAAGCGCCTTCCTCCGCCCAAAGGTCCCGCCGATGCTCCTCTGCAGGGCCTGATTTTCGATTCCTGGTTCGATCCCTATCGCGGCGTCATTGTGCTCACGAGAATCGTCGCGGGAACGCTGCGCAAAGGAATGAAGATCCGCCTCTGGTCGAACGGCGAAGTCTTCGACGTGGAACAGTTGGGCGTACTTACGCCGAAGCCGGTAGAGATCGATCAGCTCGAAGCCGGCGAAGTCGGCTTCCTGATGGCCAACATCAAGAATGTGGCGCACCCCAAGATCGGCGACACCATCACCGAGGACGCCCATCCCGCAATCGAAGCTTTGCCAGGATTCGAAGAACTCAAGCCGATGGTCTTCGCCGGCCTCTATACCGTCGACGCCCATGAGCACACGCTCTTGCGCGATGCTCTCGAAAAACTTCGCCTGAACGATTCATCCTTTTTCTTTGAGCCCGAAAGCTCGGCCGCGCTCGGTTTCGGATTCCGCTGCGGATTCCTCGGCCTGCTGCACATGGAGATCATCCAGGAGCGGCTGGAGCGCGAGTTTAATCTCGATCTCATCACGACTGCGCCAAGCGTGCGCTATCGCGTAACGAAGACAGACGGCACGGTGGTGGAGGTCGATAATCCATCAAAGTGGATCTCCCAGAGCGAAATTGCCAAGGTCGAAGAGCCAGTGATCACTGCAATGATCATGACCAACGAAGAGTACGTTGGCGGCATTCTCAAGCTTGTGGAAGAGAAGCGGGGCAAGCAAAAGAACTTTGAATACGTGAGCTCCAATCGGGTAATGCTCACCTATGAGCTGCCTCTCAACGAAATCGTGCTCGACTTTTATGACCGTCTGAAATCAGTTTCGCGAGGATACGCTTCACTCGACTATCACCTCTCGGGTACGTGGGAGTCGCCGGTAGTGAAACTCGATATTTTGATCTCTGGCGATCCGGTTGATGCTCTTTCGATCATCGTGCACCGCGACAGCGCTTACGAGCGCGGACGCGCTCTCGCCTCCAAAATGAAGGAGCTGATTCCACGGCAGATGTTTGAAGTTGCGATTCAAGCCGCCATTGGCGGCAAAGTCATCGCTCGCGAAACTGTTGCGGCAATTCGCAAGAACGTACTGGCAAAATGCTATGGTGGCGATATTACGCGCAAGCGCAAACTCCTCGAGAAACAGAAAGAGGGCAAGAAGCGTATGAAGCGCATCGGTCGCGTAGATATCCCGCAAGAGGCATTCTTGGCGGTACTGAAGGTCGGAGAATAAGGGAAGTACGGATCTTGTGGCACAGGCGCCCTCGCCTGTGTTGGCTTTGAGCAGAGCCACAGCCGAGGGCGGCGGTGCCACAAGTCCTGAATAGACTTTGGTTCATGAATAATCTGGTCGGCACTTCCACGTCGAAAATACTGCTGCACTGCGCCTTCCTCTTTGCTTCCGCACTGCCGCTGATGTGTCAAACGGGGAACAACACAGCATCCTTGAGTTGCTGGGAAGGCAAGGACCGCAGCAACTTCCAATCGCGCCGGGCGAAGACACCCACCGCAAAGTCGAGTGGAGGCTTTGCCTATGCCGAGGCGATCGCTGAAGCTACGAAAGACATGGGTGATGCGCAGTTTTGCAAGAACAAGGTGCAGCTCTTCTACTCCAAAGACGGAAGCGACTACAAAGTTGTTTATGAAAAGGCCGGGCTCGAAGATCAAGGTGTCGGCATACGTGTCCTTGGCTGGTCGCACACGGGAAACCAACTCCTGATCGAAGTTGCAGTGTGGGGCTACGACCGTGACGTCGATGTTGTGAAGTCAGCTCTGGCGCTTGATTCCACAACCGGCAAAGTGCGCGAGTTGCCACTGCCCGACGCGTTTGAGCGAGTGCTGGGCAAGGACTGCGAGTACGACTCTTCCGTAGTGGGGTGGGGAAGCGATGACAGCGTTCTGGTTCGTGTCGGAAAGACACCAACGACTACGCGGTACAACCAGACGTTTTGCGTCGACAAGCCGACTGTGTACGCTTTCAACCTGCAAAGCGGCAATTTGCAGCGAAGCGGACCGTGATCGCTGGGGCGCAACGATTTTGAAGCCGTGCTCCTTCCAAAATCGCTTCTGAGATAATCTCAGCCTTTACCATTCGATATGAGCCTCGAACCTCTCCTCGTCGTGATTCTTGGGCCGACTGCAAGCGGTAAGACCGCGCTGTCGCTGAGAATTGCCGAGCAATTCGGCGGCGAGATCGTAAGCTGCGACTCGGTAGCGGTATACCGCGAATTCGACATTGGAACAGCGAAGCCAAGCAAGGCGGAGCGTCAACGGGTTCGCCACCACTTGATCGATGTAGCATCGCCCATCGAAGAGTTTACTGCCGGCGATTATGCGCGTTTGGCTCGGAAGACGATCGCGGATATCCACAGTCGGGAGTGCTTACCGATCGTGGTTGGGGGTACGGGACTCTACTTGCGGGCCTTGCTTGAAGGGCTGTTCGAAGGCCCGGCCCGCTCAGAACAGCTGCGCATTCGCCTGCGGCGCCGGGCCGACCAGCGGACGATCGAACATCTGCATCGCATTTTGTCGCGACTGGATCCCGAAGCCGCAGCCAGGATTCATCCTAATGACACCCCTAAACTGATTCGAGCTATTGAGGTTTGCTTGCTGGCGGGTGAACGACTTACGGTGATGTGGGACAAGGGACGCGATCCACTAACGGGATTTCGCATTCTGCGCATTGGTCTGGAACCAGAACGGAACGTGCTATACGAGCGCATCAATACTCGTTGTGCTGGAATGTTCGAAGCGGGACTGATTGAGGAGACGCGGCGATTGCTCACCGCCTATCAGTCGCCGGATGCCACACACGACTCCGACCCGCGTCCCGTCGCTCGTCCTCTGGCGTCGTTGGGATATCGTCAGGCAACGCAGCACTTGCGGGGCGAGCTTACCGCAGATGTTGCTCTCCTGGCGGCTCAGCAAGCACACCGCAATTACGCAAAGCGCCAGCTCACGTGGTTTCGCCGCGAGCCGGACGTGAGTTGGTTTCCTGCGTTCGGCGACGATCCAGAGGTCCAGCAAGAAGTTCTTAAAATGATCGCGCGCGAGGTAGAGCAAACAAGTCGCCAGTCGCAGCAAGTCACATCCGAATCCCCGATGAGCTCGCAAGCACGAACCGACATTCTCGAGAAGCTTAAGATTTTCTAATGGTAGCCTTGAGATCGCGGAGTCTAGGGGCCTTCGTTCCACGCCGTCCCTGCCTATTCTTCTGATATCTTCGCTGCATGCTGAATCCCAGGCTGCGTGCCATCATCATCGCCCTCTTGTTTGTGCTTCCTGCTTTCGCAAAAGAAGAAAAATTCTCCAAGGCAGGACCCGTTCAACTGACCCTCGACGGAAACAAATGGGCGGAAAAAACGCTGAAGAAGATGTCGGTCGAAGAGAAGATTGGGCAGATGATCCAGATTCGCGCGTACGCGGATTTTCTCAACGAAGAGAGCGACGCATACCGGCAAGTCAGCGACGCTATTAAGAAGTACCACCTCGGCTCGATCATTCTGACGGTCCGCGTTTACGACGGACTCCTGCTGAAAGATCTTCCGTATGAGGCTGCCGCGATCACGAATCTTTTTCAGAAAGAATCGAAGTTGCCACTGCTGGTCGCGGCCGACTTTGAGCGGGGACTCTCCATGCGTCTGAACGAGACTCCGGCCTTTCCGCATGCGATGGCGTTCGGGGCCACACAGAATCCGGAGCTCGAGCAAAGATTCGCCGCGATCACCGCCCAGGAATCACGGGCCATCGGAGTGCACTGGAATTTCTTTCCTGTTGCTGACGTAAACATCAACCCTAAGAATCCCATCATCAACACGCGTTCATTCGGCGAGGACCCTCAGGCCGTTGCGGCCATGGTCGCAGCCTACATAAAAGGGTCGCGTGAGAATGGAATGCTGAGCACGGCCAAGCACTTTCCTGGACACGGAGACACTGCCACCGATTCCCATCTTGGCGTTGCTACGGTCTCCGGAGACACCCAGCGGCTTGAATCAGTCGAGCTCCCGCCCTTCCAGAAAGCTGTGGAGGCCGGAGTGGATTCCATCATGGTTGCGCACGTTACGATTCCTGCTTTGGAGCCCGATGCGGACAAGGTTGCGACTACGTCACACAAGATCGTGACGGACTTGCTAAGAGACAAGATGCATTTTCGGGGTCTCATCGTGACCGATGCCCTTGAGATGCATGGATTGACGCGTCTCTATCCCGAGAATGGACCCAATCCCGCCGGACGCGCCGCAGTGGATGCCGTGAAGGCTGGAAACGATATGGTTCTACTGCCCTCTGATCTCGAAGGGGCTTTCAAAGGTCTGGTTGAAGCAGTGAGGAGCAAAGAGATTTCGCAGCAGCAGATTGATGCCTCGGTGCTCAAAATTCTGCGTGCGAAGGCATCGCTTGGATTGCATAAGGCCAGGCGAGTAGATCTGGAAAATGTCGCGCGCGTCGTGAGCCTCCCGCAGAGCATCGATTTCGCACAGCAGGTTGCCGACTCGGCTGCAACTCTGGTCCGAGACAATCGACAAGTGCTCCCTCTGCCGCTTTCGACGCAACAGATTCCCGGAACCAGCGGGACGGGAGGCGCGTATCGTTCTCCAAGCGCCGGAATGGCATTGGTTGGCGTAGTGATCACCGACGACGTGCGCAGTGAGTACGGCCGGGTATTTGAAATTGAACTGCGGCGCCGAGCCCGTGGGACCAAAGTCTATGTTGTAGATGGGTCCATCGCGCGCGGAATGACGCCGGAAATCCTTGATGCCGTCAAGCAAGCTGAGAAGGTGGTAGTTGCGGCTTATGTGGTACCCACCGCAGCTAAGCAAACGATTGTCAACGGACAACTAACTAACACCGTCGGATTAAACGACGCCACAGGGAATCTGATGCAGCAGTTGTTGGACGTTGCGGGGCAAAAGACAGCTGTAATTGCCATGGGGAATCCATATCTAGCGTCCAACTTTCCCAGCGTGCAGACGTATATTTGCACATACTCGAATGCGCCGACTGCGGAACGCAGCGCAGTGAAGCTGCTTTTCGGCGAGATGCAACTCAAGGGTAAGCTTCCGGTTAGTCTGCCGGGCATCGCTGAACGTGGTTTCGGTTTGGAACTCAAGCCCGAAGAACTGCGCGTTGCCCAGCGCCCGTAAAGTCCACATCAGGAGCAGCTCAAATCGAATGAATTCGCGCATAGATGTAGTCTCTGGCTTCTTGTTGTTGAGTGCCGTGCTGGCGTTGAGCGCCTGCGTAAATGTCAAGAAGAGCGACAACGGCGATAACGTCGACGTGAAAACCCCCTTCGGTTCCGTGAGTGTTCGTACCGACCAGGTAAAGCCGGAGGAAACTGGATTGAGTGTTTATCCTGGCTCCCGGTTGGTTCCCAAGCGCGGTCACGATCACGACCAGGCGAATGTGAACATCGCAAGCCCATGGGGACAGTTGAAGGTAATCGCTCTCAACTACCACTCCGATGATGCTCCCGAGAAGGTCCTCGACTGGTACCGCAAGGATCTTCAGCAGAAATATGGCAAGTTTCTCGAGTGTAAGGGCGGAGATGTTTCGCTGCATGGTCGCAATGAGGATCAGGGGAATCAGCTCACATGCGGCAGTGAACGGAGCAACGGAAAGGACTTTACCTACTCTTCAGGCGACAGAAACACTCTTGAGCTGAAGACCGGCACCAACGACAAGCAGCACATCGTCGCCGTAAAACCGGAAGACGGCGGCAGCAACATCGCGCTGGTCTACGTACAGAAGCACGGCGAGAAAGATTCGATCTAAAGAAAAAGTATTGAATTTGCCCATAATGAGTAATGGGAGTTCGATCTTGCCGACGCCTGATTACCGACAACGGACTAGTCTCTTCCGCTTGCACACTCTTAAGCCACTGATTTAAGTTCGACGAGTGGAACAAACCTGCCATCGTTGCGGTGCCGTTTTGAGTGCCGATACTGCTTTTTGTAGCCAGTGCGGCGCCCCTCAGGTCCGTGTTCCGGAAGTCGCGATCTCAACTTCACCCACGGGCAATCCCGAGTCGGCAGCTTCGGACGCGCTACCACAGGGCTCCGGTCTATCGATGAACTGGAAGCACGCACTGCCCTCCGCCAGCACCGCCGGATTAGTAATGGCGATCGGCTCGATGCTACCCGTAGTAAGTGCGTTGTTCCCGTTATGGATGCTTGGTGGTGGCTGGCTGGCTGTGGTCCTATATCGACGGCGATCTCCATTGGTACTGTTGTCATCGACGATCGGTGGAAAGATCGGCGCTCTCGCCGGACTTCTGGGGTTTCTGTTCTTCGCAGTATTTACGTCGTCATACCTGGCCATCGCGACGCTGGTGATGCATCAAGGTGAGCAGATTCGCGCATTGCTGCGCAGCTCGCTGGATCAGGCCGCCGCGAACAATCACGATGTGCAGGCGATTTCCCAATGGGCCCAGACTCCCGAAGGACTCGCCGTGCTGGTTGTCTTCGGAATGTTTCTGTTTCTCATTGCCTTCCTGTTGCTCTCGACCGCCGGCGGTGTATTTGCCGCATCCCTCGGACGCCGGAAGCTCCCCTAGCGTGCCGCTCCGAGTGCAAGTTACTCAATGCTCCCAATGGACAGGTAGCGCAGTTGGCTGAACGATGTTAGAAATGTTGTTTAGTAACTCGCAGAGGTGACCGTCCTCCCCAGCCATGCCGATCCAAGATCGAGTTGCCGCCGCCCGACGTGTTGACGAAGTCCTGCGCAATACCATTCAGCTAGCTGGATTTCGCTTGAAGTATCGCATCAGCGCGAATCCTCCAGTGAATACTGACCTGGGAGAGAGTCCTGAAATCGTAGTCGATTTCGCCGGCCCGGATAGCCCGCTGCTCCTTGAGCGCAATGGCGAGCTCTTGCGCGCGCTGGAGCATGTCTCATTGAAAGTGCTACGCCTGGAGTCGGAGGAGCATGACAAGCTCAGCTTCGACTGCATGAACTTCAAAACGCTGCGCGCACAGGAGCTGAAACTGGCCGCGGAAGTCGCCGCCGAACGCGTGCGCAAGACCGGTCAACCCTATCAATTTGCTCCAATGTCCGCGCGCGAACGGCGCATGCTTCACCTAGCCATGCGCGACCAGGCCGACCTCCGAACCGAAAGCTCGGGGGAAGCCGAGCGCCGCTTCGTTGTCGTGTACCCGAGAGATTACAAGGGAGCTGCGCCAGTGCCGATGATGCGAGGACGTGGGAGACGATAGACAAGTTTTCAGTGGTCAGTTCAACGATTCAAACCAGGGAAACGCGGCCGTTTACCTGGAGCATGCTTTTGTCTCTACCATGCCGTCCGTGGAGGCGTGGCCGGAGGCGGAACTTACCAACGTAATCGTTAACGCGGTTACTAGTGATGATCGCGTGCTCATTTACGCTCAGAATCGAGCTAGAAGCCAAGTTATGTTAGGGCGACCTTGGTCCAGCCATGAGCAGCGATACCACCCCCACGCCTGTCAAGGAAACCGTCTACGACGGTCCTGAAATAGACCTCTTTAAGCCGAAGCATCCGAACGCCGGCGGAGCCTCCGTGAAGGAGACGGTTCATGGCGGCGATATTCCCGAGCACATCACCCGGAAGTACTCGGCGGCGCAGCTAACGCAACTCGGCAAGCCACAAACTGAGACAGTTCATGAAGGCGCCATTCCGGAGATGTTCGCCAAGCTAGGCCGCATTGCGCATGACCTGATCATGCCGGACAGGGAGACGATTTATCAAGGTCCCAACCTCAGGATCAAGAACGTAGAGGACGTCACTTATCTTGAGAAGAAGGCTGCAGAGACCTCCAAGGAAGAAGAGCCTCAAAAAGAAACTGTATTCAACGAGACTACTTTCATAGCCAAGAAAGTTGATACTTCGGCGTCTCGAAGCCTGGTCACGCGATTGGTTCAACGCGCTTCAGCGCGCTTCTTTGCAGTTGCTGCTCTGTCGCTCTTCGAAACCTATTTCAGCAGAGAGAATTTGCCGGTCGCCATCAGCTCGGGAATCGTTTTTGTCGCGTTCGCGATTGTCGGGGTGTACACCTATAAGTTGAACCTTAAGGCGTTGCTGTTCGCCATCGGCTTGTACACATGCAGGACCATATTCATTGTGGTAACCGCCATGATGGGCGACGGCATCTTTATGATGCTTCTGCCCCTGTTCTTACAGGGCTTCATGATATATAACCTGCTGAGGACGTACGGACTGCTCGTCGATCTGCATCTCCTCGAAGCGGAAATCTATTAAGGCGAGCGGTTGGTCTGCTCGCTATGATCTACGCTCTCGTTCGCTGGCTGTTAATGTCCCTGAGTCTGCTGATCGTTTCCTACGTCGTCCCCGGCTTTTCTGTGAACGGGCTCGGAGCGGCGTTAATCGGCGCACTGGTCTTTGGCTTCCTCAACGCCACGCTCGGACTCGTGCTCAAGGTCCTCACGTTCCCATTCACGATCCTCACGCTTGGACTCTTCTGGTTCGTGATCAACGCGATCATCCTGAAGATCACCTCGGCAATAGTGCCTGGATTCTTTATCCGGTCTTTCGGCTCTGCCCTTGTTGGCGCCATTCTGCTGACGCTCGTGAACATGCTGCTGAAGGCTTTGATCGGCAAGGCGGAACGGGCAAAGTAACAGGCTTCGATGCTGCACGGAGAGACGAATCCAGTTACCGCTTGTCGAAATTAACTGATGGGTGAGCTCCGAAGTTGGATTTTGCTCCGAATAGAACCTCGGTGGAACTGCCGTCACCATGCCGCCTCACGAGCAAAACTCGCTTTTTTGCTTGATCCCCAAATCCAAAGGACTTAGCGGATGGAATCCCCGAGGTATCCCCGGGGATTCGGGGATCAATCCCCGGGATGATCCCCGGCAACTTCGGGAATGATCCCCGAGAATCCCCGACGCCTCCGGGGATTGTTCGGGGATTCTTCGAAACCGAAGCGCCTGCCAGACAGCCATCAGGCCTGCTGCCGGTGATCGAGGAGGTCTTTACCAACAACCTGGGCATTCCTAAATTGGAATTCACACGCACCTCCGCATGATGCCGCAGGCAAGGAGGAAAAATCAATCTTCATCCGTTGCTCTATCACTTTTTCGCTTCAATCTGCTCAACAGCTTAGAAGCAAGCCAAGAAATATTTTCGCTATCCGTTGCTCTAACTAAAAAAGAAAAAGGCGCGATCACATCATGCCGCGTCTCTACTTCACCTTAGTCGCCGTCACCTCAAGCTGTAAGCGCCTGGTCCCGTCCACTTCGTCCGCGCTGGTGAGAAGCACTTGCTTCCCTACCGGGACGATGCTCTCAACTTGGATTTTCGATTGTCGAACTACTGGGTTGCCGACGCGATTCGCGTCTGTGAGGCTGGTCACCTCTGCGTTGGTAAAGAGATCGATTCCTGAATCGAGTTCTTCTGCGATGCGGCAATCGAGGTTGACGCCAATATCCATATATTGAACCTGGTTGCCGCTCCCGTCCTTTGCCGCTCCGACGGCCACCGGAATGCGGCTGCCAAGGCGGATGCTGCCGCGCTCGCGAACTCGAACAAGGGTGCTGTAGCTGCGGGCATTTACTTTCTTTCCGTCCTGGTTCTCTGAGAAGACGTAATCGAGCTTATAGGTACTCGTTGGCTGTGGTGCTCTTGGCTCTTGCGCAAAAAGCCCAGTGCCGACAAGAAAGATAATGAGACAGATTGCATATCTACCGACGTTCTTGTGAAGCATCTTTCCTCCCAAATTGGTCTGGTTGGACCAGGTCCGGCGGAGTTCCTTCCATCGGATCGACTTTCAATTCCGGAATCGATAGTTCTTTTAGGGGCGACGAATCAGTTGAGGCACTCGCGACCTCAACGATCTCTGGCTGTCCGGCAAGTTGCGCCAGCAGGCGTTCCTGCCTGGTCTCGGGACGCGGAGCAGGAAAGCTGGCTAGCTTCGGCAATGGTTCGGGTTCGCTGCGAACTGCGGGCGGCGTGTTCTTCGCCACCATCCTTTTGGAGACGCAGCATGCTGCGTCTCTAACGCTGGCGGCATGCGCTTGTGTCGCGGATTGCCGTTGCTCCGGTGTTAGCTCATTACGTCTCGTTTTGTGCTCCGGCGATACCGTCGGCGGTTGCTCATTAGCAACCTGATCATGGCGGCGCGGATAACTCAGCGCGAGCGTAAGAACGATCACGAAAATTGCCGCGGCAGCAGCCCACACTTGCCACCGGGCGAACTGTTGCTTCCGCGGCTGGGTGGCGAGCCGCGTCAGCACGCGCTCTTCAAGACCGCTTCGCGGTTCCGCATTCGCTCGCTCCCGTAGAGCAAGATTCAACCAGTGATCTAGGTCTTCGGATTCAGGCTTTCGGTTCTCACCGCCCATACTTCGTTCCTGCTACTTTCTGCAATTTTTCCGCGAGTTTCTGGCGGGCGCGAAATACTCGCGCACGGATGGATGTCTCGGTCGTGCCCAGCACCGTGGCAGCTTCAGCGCTGCTCATCTCTTCCACGGATGTGAGCAACAATGCATCACGTTCTTTTTTGGGCAGCACGGCTATCATGCGATCCAGCAAAGCCAGCATTTCCCGCGAGATGGTTTCCTGCTCGGTTCCTGACAGACGAGTGTGTGAAGCGTGAACCCGCTCGTCGAACTCCTCCTGATTCCTCCGGTCAAATTGCCGATAGCGATCTACAGAAGCGCGCCAGGCAATGCGCGAGATCCAGGCTTTTGTGTCCGCGATGCCGGCAGTTCCATGCTTTGCCACGCGCAGGAAAACCTCTTGCACCACATCCTCAGCGTCAGCATGATTGCGAACCACGGAATAGGCGATGCGAAAGACCAATCGAGAATGCTCCCGAACAAGCGCTTCGATCTCTGGAGCAACTGCATTATCCGCCATGCAGTCAGGCTCCCTTTCAGTGAGTTCGAAGACCATCGGACCGGGCATGTATCGCTCAAAGCCACCCATGCTACGTCTCATGACTGAAGAACGGGCTGTTTGGGAAATCGTTCAGAAATTTTGTGGTTGTCATTCCGAACCGCTGAAGTTGCGGTGAGGAATCCCTATGAACACGAGACTGGTGGGAGGAGGCAGGGATTCCTCGCTTCGCTTCGGAATGACAACAAAAAACTATTCGAGCTTGCGGGAGAGGATCTCGTTCACGAGAGCCGGATTCGCCTGTCCCTTGGAGGCTTTCATTACTTGCCCAACGAAGAAGTCTGCGACGGTCTTTTTTCCGGCGCGATACTGCTCCACCTGCTTGGGATTGGCAGCGATTACCTCATCGATCATCTTCTCGATTGCGGTGGTGTCAGTGATCTGTTGCGGCTTTTCCTGTTCGTAGACGGCGGGAAAATCTTGATTGCGCTCGAAAGCCAGGTCGTAGAGGTCTTTGAGCATTTTGCCTGAGATCGCGCCGCTGTCTACGAGATCGGCGGACATAGCAATGCCTTTCATGCTGATGGGCGACTGCTCAATTTCCAGGCCCCGGGCTTTGAGTCGCCCCATGATTTCGCTTTGTACGAGATTAGCCACCCGCTTGGGATTCTTTGCCGACTGAGCAGCTTGTTCGAACTGATCGGCGAGCGACTGCGTTGCCGTTAACACGCCAGCGTCGTAAGGCGTGATGCCGTATTCGGCGATTAGTCGTTGGCGGCGAGCCTCAGGCAATTCGGGAAGTGACGACCGAATCTGCGCCTGCCACTGCGCATCGACAACCAGCGGCATCAGGTCTGGCTCGGGAAAGTAGCGGTAGTCGTGCGCTTCTTCCTTCGAGCGCATGCTGTAGGTCTTGCTTTCGCTGGGGTTATACAGCCGCGTTTCCTGAACAACTTTTTCGCCTGACTCCACAACCTCGATCTGGCGCTCGATTTCGTATTCGAGAGCTTCCCGGATAAAACGGAAGGAATTTACGTTCTTTACCTCAGCCTTGGTGCCGAACTTCTGCTGGCCACGAGGACGCACGCTTACGTTGGCGTCGCAGCGCAACGAGCCCTCCTCCATGTTGCAGTCGCTCACGCCGGTATAAAGAATGATCTCCTTGAGGCGCGTGAGGTACTCGTAGGCTTCATCGGGAGAGCGCATGTCGGGCTCGCTGACGATCTCTACCAGCGGCACGCCCGAGCGGTTTAGATCGACGTAAGTATAGTGTGCCGAATCGGGAAGACCATCGTGCATGCTCTTGCCGGCATCTTCTTCGAGGTGGAGGCGCGTGATCCCGATCCGTCGCGGGGGGGCGTTTCCTCCTGCCACATCGATGTAACCATGCTCCGCGACTGGCTTGTCGTACTGTGAAATCTGGTAGCCCTTGGGAAGGTCAGGATAGAAGTAGTTCTTGCGGGCGAAGATTGAGGTCTCGCGGATCTCGCAATTCAGCGCCATGGCTGCACGAACCGCGTACTCCACTGCTTTACGATTCAAAACCGGCAGCGCCCCCGGAAGTCCCAGGCACACCGGACAGACATTCGCATTTGGAGGCGCACCAAATTTCGCAGAACATCCGCAGAATGCCTTTGTCACGGTAAGCAGCTGGACGTGGACTTCCAGCCCGATTACCGCTTCGTACTTCGTGCGAATGTCCGGTGAGACCGCAGTAGCCATCGAGAATGATTATAGAAGCCTGATGTCAGCCCATCCCGGCTTGCTACCATCGATGCAGGCGCCGAAGTCAAAGATCTTGGAGCCTGGAGGTCGCATGTCTGCAAGTGTAGTGCGTCCGGCAACGTCGGAATACGATCCTTACTATCACCGCTACATTTCCCTTGTTCTCGACGATGATGTGCTCGTTGCGCTCGATCAGCAACTTTCTGAGACTCTAATCCTGCTGCGCAACCTCTCTGAGCAACACAGTACCTTCCGCTACGAGCCGGGAAAATGGAGCGTCAAGGAAGTGCTAGGTCACCTCATCGACACTGAACGCGTCATGGCCTACCGTGCCTTGTGCATAGCACGACAAGATCGCACCCCTCTCCCTGGGTTCGAGCAGGATGACTACGTGAAGAACGGCAGCTTTGACCAGCGTAGCGTGGGGAATTTGGGGCGAGAATTCGAGCAAGTGCGGCGCGCAACCATCTCGCTATTTCGCAACCTGGAACCTGGAGCCTGGGAACGAACTGGAATAGCTAACAATGTCGAAGTCAGTGTGCGCGCGCTTGCCTACATCATCGCCGGACACGAACTTCACCACAAAGTGATATTGAAGGATCGGTACGGGCTGGGGATTTGAAAAGTATTCAGTGATCAGTTCTCAGTAACAGCAAGAGCCCGGTAAGCCCGGGCTCTCACCGAAAACTGAATACTGATTACTGAGAACTTCCCCTCATCCGTTTAGCGTCTCGGTGAGCTTGTTAATTAGCCGATTCAGATCTTTGTCGGCACGGCGCTGCTCATCGATCTTCGCGATTGAGTGCATCACGGTGGTGTGATGCTTTCCACCGAATTGCCGACCAATCTCCGGCAACGACGCTTCAGTCATCTGCTTGGCCAGGTACATCGCGATCTGGCGCGGCACCACAATCGATCGCGAGTTGTTCTTCTGCTTGATCTCCGGCGTCCGCAATCCAAATTGCTCGGCGACTGCCTTTTGAATGGCGTCAATGCTGATCTTTCGCGCCTGGGAGTCGATAAAGTTCTTCAGCACCTGCTGTGCGGTGCTCAAAGTAACTTCGGCTCCAGTCAAAGAGCAGTAGGCGATTAAACGAATTAACGCACCTTCGAGCTCGCGGACGTTGGTGCGAACATTCGAGGCGATATAGAGAGCCAGGTCAGTCGGCAGCGCCACACGCTCAGTCTCGCTCTTCTTCTGCAGAATCGCGACCTTTGTCTCGAGGTCCGGCGGCTGAATATCCGCGATCAGTCCCCATTCGAAGCGGCTGCGCAAGCGATCCTCGATTTCGGCCAGCTCTTTCGGCGGACGATCACTGGCGATCACAATCTGCTTCATCGACTCATGCAAGGCGTTAAAGGTATGGAAGAACTCTTCCTGCGTGCGCTCTTTCTGGGCCAGAAACTGAATGTCGTCGATGAGCAGTACATCGACATTGCGGAACTTGTCGCGGAAGCTGGTCATCTTGTCATAGCGCAACGAGTTGATCATCTCGTTGGTGAACTTCTCGCTCGACACATAGCAGATGGAAGCCTCCGGCATACGCTTCTTTACTTCATGTCCGATCGCCTGCATCAAGTGCGTCTTGCCCATTCCCACTCCGCCATACAGGAAGAGCGGGTTGTAGGCCTTTGAGGGACGTTCAGCGACCGCACGCGATGCAGCATGTGCGAATTGGTTCCCACTCCCGATAACGAAAGCCTCAAAGGTGTACTTGGGATTTAGTTGTGCCGCAGTCTCCCAATCAAAGCGCGATTGAGAGGGTCCAACTCCGGCACCCGACCTAAGTGCTGCGCCGCCATTTCCGGGATGATGCCCTGCTGATTGAACTGGAATTGGCTGCGAGGGTGGACGTTGCGCAACAACAGATGGATCCTCATCAACGGTAACGAACTGAAAATCTTCAAACTCCAGGCCCAGGTTGTCGACAGCCTCACAGATGAGGTCGCCGTACTTGTCGCCTATGTGGCGGAACTCCGCAGTCGGCACGCGGACAAACATCACCTTGCCCACGGCGTGACTGAAGCGAGTGGGCTTGAGCCAGGTTTCGTAGGAATGACGATTAATTTTCTTTTCCAGGGCGCCAAGAATTCGCATCCATGGATTCACTTGAGCTGCAGCGGAAGTTGAAAGGGACATTGATGCCTTACCAAAAAATGTCCGCAGTTCGGTCAGAACGGAAATTCCGTCTGGGAACAGCGGCTATTGGCGCCCGAACAGGGGAACGGAGACGCCGAATCAAATTTTTTTGAGCCTGAAAATTCCTTCGCGAATTGCTGTGAAGGTTGGAGGCTGAGCGTTCGTTGCTAAATCGTTAAAGTTTAAAAACTCAACGGATGGTAGCACAAAAAAACTCGATTGTGGAAAACTTCTAGACCCCGCATGTTCATTGTGTTTTGTTGCACTTACAGCGACTCGGGGTAATACCTGAGGTGAAGACCATTTTACGCGCCGATCGCCTCATGGATGGCACCGGCAATCGCCTCAATGTGCCGTTGCATCTTCTCTTGCGACTCAGCCTCAATCATCACTCTCGCCAACGGCTCAGTGCCGGAGTATCGGACCACAACGCGGCCGCTGCCTTCCAAGTCTTGCTCCGCTCGACGGATGGCCGACCTCACTGTATTGATTTCCTCGAGCGGCTGTTTTTCCCGAACTCGCACGTTCTTGATGAGCTGCGGAAAGACTTTCAGGTCGGCCACCAGTTCATCAAGCTGCTTTCCCGTGCGGGAAACGACATCGAGTACTACAAGAGCGGTTAGCAGTCCGTCGCCCGTAGTTGCAATTCGGGAAAAAATGATGTGTCCCGACTGCTCGCCGCCCAGGATCGCTCCGTTCTTCCGCATCTCCTCGAGGACGTACTTATCGCCAACTGGAGCGCGCAACATACGGATGCCAGAGCGTTTCAGAGCGGCCTCCAATCCCATATTGGACATCGTAGTGGCAACCACCATGGCCGCTTCAAGCTCATTCCGAGATTGCAGGTCCCGTGACGCCATCAGCAATACAGCATCCCCATTCACGACATTCCCATGACGATCGGCGAAGAGAGCGCGGTCGGCATCGCCGTCAAAAGTTACGCCCATCACTGCGCCGCGTTTCTTCACCGCCTCGGCCACAACCTGCGGGTAAAGAGCTCCGCAGTGGTCGTTGATGTTCTTGCCGTTGGGATCGTAATGAATGAACTCGGCCTCGATCCCGAGCATGGCAAAAAGCTCGGGAGCGCACGGGCTTGCCGCTCCATTGGCACAGTCAATGACGATCTTTCCCCGAACCTTGGGAACTGGGACGCGAGACTTCAGCCAGGTCTCGTAACGTTTGCGTAGGTCGTGATCTCCCGGCAGAGTCGGAAGTACTTGCGGTCGAGCTTCAGGGCTTCCGCCATTCTCAATGAGGCGAAAGATTTCCTTTTCGATGGAAAGCTCAATCTCATCGGAGAGCTTGTACCCATCGCCGCCGAACACCTTTATTCCGTTGTCGGTCCAGGGATTGTGTGAGGCCGAGATCACCACGCCTGCGTCGAAGCCGAGCTCGCGCGTCAGGTAGGCAATTCCCGGAGTGGTAATCACGCCAGCGGAAGAGACTTCAGCGGTCCAGGAGGCGAGACCGGCGGCAACGGCAGCCGCAATCCATGCGCTCGACTCACGTGTGTCCTGACCAATTACAACTCGCGGGCGTCGATTGCCGCGCGCGAGATGATGTCCGAGGGCCCGCCCGATGGCAAACACCGTGCCACCATCGAGGGGAAATTCGCCGGCAACTCCACGAATTCCATCAGTACCAAAGAGTTTTCTGCTCATGAGCGAAAGGAAAGTCTAAACCACAGAGGACACAGCGGGCACAGAGGACATGTGAGAGCGGCAACAAACGAGCAGGAAACGACAGGGCCGCATCCACTTCGAATTTCAGAATCGCAAAGGCTAAGCCGCAACTCCTCTGTGCCCTCCGTGTCCTGTTAAAAAAGCGGTTGCTGCTTCCTCGGTGCGGCGATCCCGAAATGGTCATAGGCCAATTGGGTAGCCACACGACCGCGTGGCGTGCGATCCAGGAATCCGATTTGGATCAAAAAGGGCTCATAGATATCTTCGATCGCGTCGGCTTCTTCAGCCAAAGCCGCAGCGAGTGTGTTGAGCCCCACCGGGCCACCTTGATACTTTTCGATAATGGCAAGCATTAATCGGCGATCCATTTCGTCGAAGCCGTGCTTGTCGACTTCGAGCATCTGGAGCGCTGCTTGTGCGGTCGGGCGATCGATATGGCCGGCTCCACGCACTTGCGCATAGTCACGACATCTCCGCAGCAAGCGATTTGCGATTCGCGGCGTGCCGCGCGCCCGGCTCGCGATCTCCAGTGCCCCTTCTTGGTCGATCGCTACATCGAGAATCTCCGCGGAGCGCGTAACAATAATTCTCAGGTCTTCGTCGGAATAAAACTCCAGGCGCAGTACGATGCCAAACCGTGAGCGTAACGGCGCAGACAGCAGACCTGCTCGCGTAGTAGCGGCCACGAACGTAAATGGCCTTACGTCGAGGGTATGTGTGCGGGCCGACGGTCCCTGGCCGACGATGATGTCGAGCTTGTAGTCCTCGAGCGCCGAGTACAGGATCTCTTCCAAAGCAGCCTGCAAACGGTGCACTTCGTCGAAGAAAAGAACCTGTTTCTCGCGAACGTTTGTCAGGATGGCGGTGAGGTCGCCCTTAATCTGTAGCGTGGGGCCTGAGGTCTGCTGATAATCGACGCCGAGCTCGTTGGCGATGATGGTTGCCAGTGTGGTCTTCCCTAATCCTGGCGGACCGTAGAGCAGAACGTGGTCAAGGGCTTCACCACGCGATTTTGCAGCTTGGATAGCAACTGCAAGATTATCTTTTACTTTCTTTTGCCCAATGAACTCCTGAAGTCTGCGCGGCCGAAGCTTCAATTCAAACGATGCATCGTCGTCCACCATTCCGGCTGAGACGACTCGCTCACGCATCTCTGAAGTAGTCTTTACGGTGGACACTCAGGGGCGATAGTAAAGCGAAATTCCCGACAACGCAATCAGGAGCATGAGCTCAGAAGAAATTCGCTAGGCTGTTTGCCGCGTTCGTCCGATTTCCGCGATCACATGATGTTCAGCCAGCTTGTTGCCTTCATAGACTGCACGAATCAGCCGAAGACTGTGGTCGCGTTGCCTCGCAACAGCTGAGGCCACATCGAAATCGCGAAACGCCGCCACGAGTTCCCAGCGCGAGTTTCCTGGGATCAGTTTCCAAATCTCGTATTGTTCCCAATGTTCCATGGCAGACCCTTAGATGCAGTTGCTTACCTGCAGGATAACGTGGATCTGGAGCGTCCTTACCCAGGTGTTTGCCTCAATGTTGTAAACGTCGATTCACCTATGGTTGACGGATATGACTCACAGTCTCTGGAGGAACCAAAGTCAAAACCCCGGGGAGGGCCCGCATTCACGTTCTGCGTCTCTACCTGCGAGCTGCCGCCTCTTTTGTCTGCGTCAAGAGCCACTCCCCTGCTCGCCGGACAAAGGTATCGGTAAAACGGACGCGCGCCGTTTGTACTCGGTTCCGATCAATGGGAATCGATTCCTCGCGCTCACCTGTCACGACGGCTCGATCACCATTCACCTGGACTTGCATGTTTTCAGGCTGCCCAAATGTTCCGGCGCGTCCCTTCTGAACGTCGCTGAGAAAATCGAACTTGCTCTCCGAGTCGCCGTTGGCGCTGATGAGTTGGTAGTCGTCGGTCAGAATGCGATTAAGGATCGAGACCTCCTTTTTCGTAATCACATCCGAAATCTCTCGTTCCAGAGACATTAGCGCCTGCTGCACATATTGCGCGGGCTGAGGCGGTGGGTTCACAGGCTGCTGTGGCGTACGCGAACGTTGCGCCGGAGCAGATTGCTGCGGATTTGCCGGCGGTGCGTTGTTCTGAGGACGATCATTCTGAGTGGGATACGACTGTGGCCCAGACTGCGGACTTGCGCTTCCACGTTGGTCGCGCGATTGCTGCGGCTCGTCCGAACCAATTTGTTTGCCGTCAAAAATAATGCGCGACTCGGCGCCGAAGCGCTTGTAGTTGATGTAGTCAACGGTCTCGACTACGTGTATGGAGTCGGTACTGAAATGCAGGTAGTCGTCGGACTTCGTATAAGACGGAAACCAGTACTTGCCGTCTACTAGTTCGCGATATGTAGCGAAGGTGGGAAAGAGGTTCTCGCCATTCTGGTTGTAGATGTCGGGCACGGCTTTCCCTGCGCTCTTCACGATCTGGTATTGGTTGGAATCAACCCAGATGCGGCCCTCGAAATAACGTCTGTTCTCTTCCATCGCCTTCGGAGAGATGTCGAATACGAAAGCGTGTGTTCCGCTCGTCTCTTGTTGGCCACGGTATCTGATGTTGTAATCCGGAATCTCATCAGTCGTGAGCACGAAAGGCAGACGATTGCGCATGTCGTCGATGTCTTCCTCGGTCACACGAATGCGCTTGAGCGTGTCGCGCGGATGGGAAACCTGCTTCGTTACTCGCTCGCCTTGATCGTTGAACGTGACGTCGAAAGTATCGTTGTATTCACCGTCGGGGAAGCCTCTATCGTCGAGCGTTTGCATCCTCACTACCTGGCGGTAGGTGTAGTGCTCGCGGGCTTGCTTGAAGGTCTGCTCCTGCGCAGCGAAGCGCTTGACGATGGACCGGACGGTGACGCCCTCCGGCAAGGACGAATCAAGAGGTCCATCTTCTTTCTCCTGTGGGAATGCAGAGATGACCAGGAGAAACGCCAGCATTACGAAGCAGCACGGCCGTGGAGAACACGGGGTCATCATTGAGCGCCGCCCACTATTCGTACCCATACATTCAGAGAACACGAGGTTTACGGATTAGATGCCCTCGGGGTCTCCGCCAGACCCTTGCTTTCCCCGATCTGGGTGTGAGCCGGCGCCGGCCCTGTGGAGACCGATGGGATGCCACATTCATCTATCTATTTATAATCGTAAGATTCAGGAATTTATAACGACATGGCCATAGCGCAGACGATCGACCGAACGCAGCCCCTAACCACCAACAAACATTTAGTCCGCTGGGTAGAGAAGATGGCGGAGCTGACCCAGCCTATGAACATCCACTGGGTAGATGGTTCCCAGGAGGAATACGAACGGCTGTGCTCGCAGTTGGTCGAGAATGGCACCTTCGTAAAGCTGAATGAGAAACTCTGGCCCGGTTGTTATTACGCGCGCTCCGATGCCAGCGATGTTGCCAGAGTCGAAGATCGCACCTTTATCAGTTCTTTCTCCAAAGACGGCGCCGGTCCCACGAACAACTGGGAAGAGCCTTTCTCGATGCGGCGGAAGCTGAAGGGACTATTTGATGGCTGCATGCGCGGACGCACCATGTACGTCCTGCCCTTCTGCATGGGGCCGATTGATTCGCCGATGTCACAGATCGGTGTCCAGCTCACTGATTCGGCCTACGTGGTCGTCAGCATGCGGATCATGACGCGGATCGGGCTTCCGGTTTTTCGCGAGATCGACAAAGACGTGAAGCGCGTAGTTCCCTGCATGCACAGCGTTGGCGTGCCATTGGCTCCGGGACAGAAAGATGTTCCCTGGCCCTGCAACAAAGAAAAGTACATCGTGCATTTTCCCGAGGGCCGCGAGATCTGGTCGTTTGGCTCCGGATACGGCGGGAACGCTCTGCTGGGAAAGAAGTGCTTCGCTCTTCGCATCGCATCGACCATTGCACGCGACGAAGGCTGGATGGCCGAGCACATGCTCATCCTCGGCGTGGAGTCTCCGCAGGGAGAAAAAACCTTCGTAGCCGCGGCATTTCCCAGTGCCTGCGGAAAGACCAATTTCGCCATGCTGGTCCCGCCCAAAGGCTTCGAGGGCTGGAAGGTTTGGACGGTTGGTGATGACATTGCCTGGATTCGTCCTGACGAAAAAGGTCAGCTGCGCGCTATCAATCCCGAGGCGGGATTCTTCGGCGTCGCTCCCGGAACTTCCTGGGAGACAAATCCAAATGCGATGGCGACGCTGTCGCGCAATACCATCTTCACCAACGTCGCGCTCACGCCGGATGGCGGAGTTTGGTGGGAAGGTATGACGAAAGAGCCGCCCGCCGAGTGTCTGGACTGGCAGGGGAATCGCTGGACTCCGGAGATTGCCAAGCAAACCGGCGCGAAAGCAGCCCATCCGAATGCGCGCTTCACAGCACCGGCATCGCAGTGTCCGACAATCGATCCCCTATGGCAAGACCCGCACGGCGTGCCGATCAGTGCCTTCATCTTTGGCGGCCGCCGCGCCACGGTTATGCCGCTCGTCTACCAGGCTTTCAATTGGAGCGCCGGAGTCTATGCCGGCGCCACGATGGGGTCGGAGATGACTGCAGCGGCAGCCGGCACAATAGGCAAAGTTCGCCGCGATCCCATGGCTATGATCCCGTTCTGCGGATATCACATGGGCGATTATTTCCGTCACTGGCTGAAGATGCAGAAGCACCTCAGCATGACCCCGCGCATCTTCCACGTGAACTGGTTCCGCAAAGACCAGAATGGAAACTTTCTCTGGCCCGGGTACCGCGAGAACATGCGGGTACTGAAGTGGATCGTCGATCGCGTCCATGGATGTGTGGTCGGCCGCGAGACTCCCATCGGCTGGGTGCCGCGCTACGAAGACATCGAATGGCGCGCTCTGGATTTTCCTCGCGAAAAATTCGAAGAGCTGCAGACAGTCGATCGCGAAGCCTGGAAATCAGAGGTAATCGGCCACGAAGAGCTGTTCATCAAATTGCACGATCACCTTCCTCCCGAAATGGTATATGAGAGAGAGCTGCTGATCTGTCGATTGTGAACTAGAGGCAGGCACCGCTCTTCAATCAGAGGCGAATCGCTTTTCTCTACAGCGCCCCGAGCTGAACCTCTCGGGACAGATCAGATGGGGTTTATCCAGGTGGCTTACGTGTCCCGGCGGTCTTTGCAGTTAGTTTGCCACTTCCCTCCCTTACCGTGTTGATCGTGTCTACTTTTGCATCAAAGCTCTCAACCAGGCCGCCGGGCCATCGCACTTCTAGCGAATCGATTCTCGCTGCTGTGCCTAAACCGAAGTGCACGCGCATGTCGTTTGAGGAGTTATAGCTCGAACCGCTGCGTACCTCATCTGCGAAAATCCTCCCACCCGTTTTCACCGTTATGCGCGCGCCGATGCCGTCGCGGTTGGACTTTGTCCCCACGGCCTTTATGGCAATCCAGTGATTGGGATAGCTCATTTGGTTCATCAGCAAGCTGGGAGCCTGTCCCATATTAGTAATCACTGCGGAGATCTTGCCGTTATTCCACAGATCTCCGATGGCCAGCCCACGACCGGACGCTTTGCGCAGGATCGCTGGTCCGGCTGCGCTCGACACGTCTTCGAAGGTCCCCTTGCCGGTGTTGTGATAAAGGATGCGTGGTTCCTGGTAATCCGAACCGAGCTTGTATTTATCGACTTCGGGGTACACATGGCCGTTTACCAGCAGGAGATCCGGCCAGCCATCGTTGTCGAAGTCAAGAAACATTGTCCCCCAGCCCAGGTACTGCGTGTGCAATCCGAGGCCGGATGAGTAGGTCGCATCCGTAAAGGTGCCGTCGCCGTTATTGCGGTACAGCGTGGAGCTGTCGTCGGAGAAATTGGTTTTGAAGATGTCGAGCTTGCCATCGCCATCAAAGTCACCGACCGTGGATCCCATGCCGGCCTGTTCGCGTCCGTCTTCGTTGAAGGCTGCGCCTGCAACGACGGCGACATCGGTAAATGTTCCGTCGTGATTATTGCGGTAGAGAATGCTGGGCGTGCTGTCGCAGGCGACGTAGATGTCGGGCCAGCCGTCGTCATCGAAGTCGATGGTCGAAACGCTGAACGCGTAATGGCCAGAGGTCTTATCGATGCCGGCTTTCTTGCTTACATCCTCAAATTTGCCGTTGCCAAGGTTGTGGTACAGCACATTCGGCGCACTCTTCAAGCCGCGGGGGCCGCACATCACGGGAACGCCTTTCCACATGCATGACGTGCCCTGGCCCGGAGCCGGAGTATTGGCGAGATCGAAATCGACATAGTTGGCGACAACGATGTCGAGAAGCCCATCGCGATCGTAGTCAACGAACGCGCACCCTGTGCCCCACTCTTTGCCCGTTCCTGAAACACCCGCAGCGTCGGCTACTTCCTTGAACGTGCCATTTCCCATGTTGTGATAAAGGCGGTTCTTGCCGTAGTAGGTCACGTACAGGTCGTCGAAGCCGTCATTGTCGTAGTCGCCCGCGCAGACACCCTGTCCCCAGCCACTCGACCGAAGGCCGGCCCTCTCCGTCACGTCGGTGAAGGTTCCATCGTGGTTGTTGTGAAATAAATGGCTGGTAGGCGACGGGCCGTCAGGCTTCGCGTCGAGAGTGGTTCCGTTGACGATGAAGATGTCGGGCCAGCCGTCGTTGTCGTAGTCAATAATCGCGACGCCCGTACCGGTGGTCTCGATAATGTATTTCTTGCTTTCTTTGTCGCCGGAGACGATCTCGAATTTCAGACCAGCTTTCTCGGCGACATCTTGAAAGTCGGCGACAGGCTTCTGCGGCTTGGGCGCTTGTGCCTGGACGGGAGAGAACGATACAAGGAGCAGAAGTGAGCCGATGGTTCGACCGCTAGGAAGCATTCGAGCCATTTTAGCTGCGATTTGTCCTGAGCCAGTTTCAACCCGATGCACAGGGCGGCAGGTCGTGAAGTCTCACGATTGTTCGGTGTGCCTGATAAAGTAGCAGGTATCGCTCCTTCTCCAACTCCGTGCCGGTTCCTAACGCATTCTGCGGTTCCCGACTCCTTCTGACTATCGCCTTTGGGTTAGCTTCAATTTCTTTTGCGCAAAGCCAGACTCACGCGCCTACTCGAGAGAACCACTATCAGAAGGGCTTAACCGCCTGGCGGTCGGGCGATTTCAAGACCGCTCGCTTTGAATTTGAGAGCGCAGTGAAGGTGAACCCACGCGACACGGACGCACAAAACGCACTCGGGCAAATCCTCCTACAGCAAGGAGAGATAGACGCTGCCATTCCTCATCTGAGATCCGTTACGCGCCTGAAACCAGAGCTTGCAATCGGTCACGTGTACCTGGGCCAAGCGCTCTCGTTGCATGGCGAAAAAGATGCTGCCATTGCTGAGTTGAGGACTGGAGTCCAGCTTGCTCCGCAACAGTCTGAGGCGCATGAAGCACTAGCGCGGGTCCTCAGTGCAAACGGTGAATCGCCTGAGGCGCTCGCTGAGATGCAGAGGGCGCTGGAACTTGCCCCGAACCGCCCTGAGCTCCACGATGCGCTTGGTTCGTTGCTGGCGCAGGAGAAGAAGTATCCCGAGGCGGAAAAAGAGTTTCGAGCCGCGCTGGATTTGGACTCGCGATATCAGCCGGCGCTTCTGCACCTGGGAGTCACTTTTCTTGATTCCGGAAAAGCGCAAGAAGCGAAGCCATTTATTTCGCAAGCCGTGCAAATCAATCCTGGAGATGGACTGGCTCATTTTTATTTGGCGACGATCCTGGAGGCGGAACATGACTCAAGAGGCGCGCTCAGCGAATATGCAACCGCGTCCAAGCTTGTTCCGAATGTGGCAATGGTGCAGACGCGCCTTGGATTGCTCGCGCAAAGAGCAGGAGACACGTCACTGGCGATTAGTTCGTTCCGTGCAGCCATTACCCTTCAGCCCAGTGAAGCTGAGGCACACAACAATCTGGGCTTGGCCCTGCTGCAAACCGCACAAGTCGATAACGCAATTCAAGAATTTCAGCAGGCGATCGCTCTTGCTCCGAGCGACAGCAGTTTCAGAAACAATTTGGGAGCGGCATACTTAGGGAAGGCAGACTTTGAAGAGGCCATTCGACAGTATCAAGAGGGATTGAAGATTGCTCCGGCCAATGCCGAGCTTCACTACAATCTAGGACTTGCGTACAAGCTGAAGGACGATATTCCGTCAGCTCTCGAAGAGCTGCGCAAGACGATTGCGCTAAATCCCAACCTTCCCGATCCTCACTACACGATCGGCGTCACGCTTTGGCAGAGCGGCAAGTTCGATGAAGCGGCTAAGGAACTCAACGAAGTCATCCGCCTGAAGCCCGATTATGCCGAGGCGTACTACACGTTGGGAACCGTGTACAAGCAGGCAGGTGATCTGCCCAGGGCGGCCAGTGCGCTGAGGAAAGCGATCGAACTTCAACCTGATTTTGCCGGCGCGCACACCACGCTGGCGGCGGTGCTGAATCAGCAAGGCGACGCGCAAGGTGCCGCTGCGGAGCGCAAGCTCGGCGCCCAACTGACGCAGGAGAAAATGACTCTGCAAACTGCGACTTTCGCGACCAACTCCGGAACCAAGCTCATGAATGCAGGCGATCTGGATGGTGCGATCACTCAGTTTGAATCCGCCATCAAAGCAGATTCTTCCTATGCTCCCGCTCATCAGCAGTTAGCAGTTGCGCTTGATCGCAAGGGGGAAAAAGAGCGGGCGGAGAAGGAACGTGAGGTGTTCAAGAAGCTGCAGGAGGGCGGATCTTTGCGGAAATAGCTGAGACGCGGATCTAATGCTGAGAAACACTCTTGCGTAGCGCCACAATCTCACTTTCTATCGGCACGCCGCGGGTTACTTTTACGTGCAGTACAGCCTCGAACGGTTCTACTTCGCCGGTGGGTGCGACTGACAAGCGCAGCAGCAATTGCTCCACGGAGCTCTGGCGGCAAACGTATTCCACCGCAGCTTGAGTTCCCAGTGTGGTTGTGCCTGCCAGGATGAGGATCGAACGGGAGGGATTCAATCCTCTTGCGAGTGCGATGACGGCGTAGTCATCGATAAGCTGCAAATTGTTGGGTGTTCCGAGAAATTCACCGGGTTCTCCAGCCTGTGAGTGAACGCTGACGATTGCTAAGTCGCCCTTGCGCGGTCCATTTGTGAGTCGCCGAAAGACAAATTCCCTGGTGCCCGGAATGTCGCGCAGGGTGAGGTTCTCTGCAGGAGAACCAACGAAGATCACGTCGTTGTTCTTTACGTCATCCAGAGAGAGCAGGCTGCCGCGCTTCACGCGAAGCTGACGGTGAAGGGTGGCGAATACCCGATCAAGCTCGTGCACGGCCAGAACTTCGCCCACACCCGTATAGTGATCGAGAATTTTAGGCTGCGTGTCCCGGACAGGGTCCAGATATCGCATTCCAGTTTCGGGTCGCCCTACAAACGATGCATTGCTGAAAACGACCCAGGGCTCTTCGCTACCCACGAGGAAGGTCTTCCAAAAGATACGCAAAGCCGGTGGCGAGTAGTTTTCCGCGGCCTCGGCGGCCTTGTTGCCTGTTATGCGCTGGCCGACGATGACAGCTACGGCCAATGCCAAGAGCAGAGAGAGGACCGTAACTGCTATCGCCCAACTTCGTTGACCAAGGACCGACGGACTAGGAGCAACCGTTGGTTCTGTTTCTTTCGCAACGGGCGTGGGAATCGGAGCAGGGTCCCGGCGATGTAATCCGAGTGCGTAGGAGCCCTTCGGCAGCTCGATCAGGATAGAATCGCCGACGCCTTCGGACGCGTAGTACTCGTGAAGCTTCTGGCGAAGGCGCCCAACCTGAACGCGGACGGTCGAATCCATTTGGGGATCGAAGTCGGACGAACGCCCAAAGACCTCAGTCGCGATCTGATATTCCTTGGGATGACCACCAGGATGATCGACCGCGTTTCGGGCTAGGTAGCGCAGCAGCTTGCAGAGGGACTCTGAACCATGCAGCAAACTGCTGCTTGCAATCTTCTCGATTTGGGCTAAATACTGCTCTCTATCGCTCAAGAACGCACTGTTACAAGATGGTTTATCAAGTGAGTAACAAAGCCTAACAGGGGTAGGAAAACACCGCAAGAGCAAGAAACATAAGTACGTAACTGTATCAATCACTGGCGAAACTGCCAGGGTCTTGACTTCGTTAATAAACCTAAACTAACGTCCGCCCCTACGGGCTACTCTGTTCAAAAAAAGCCTGCGCTGGAAGTGCGTAACGTCTCTGCGTCTGCAATCGAGCGGGGGCGAAGATCTTACATTTAGAGTCCACATCCAGGACTCTTTCGATTCGAGAGGTCCCGACCAACGAGGTCCTCCCGGGCAAGTTGAGGTCAAAAAAAATGATCCGTGCGAGATTTGCCTCCCTCCTTATTCTCCTTTGCAGTTTCATGCTGTTGTTACCAGGACAGAGCTTCGGACAGGCGGTATATGGCTCCATTTTTGGAACGGTAAGCGATCCTTCGGGAGCTGTCATCCCGAATGCAAAGGTCACAGTGACCGACGTCCGAAAAGGAACATCGGAGACAGTAACAACTGACGCTGCAGGAAATTACAGCGTCACCCACCTGATTCCCGACATATATCAGGTGAAGGTAGAGTCGCAGGGCTTCCAAACTGCAGTCTCCGACAACCTGCAGGTGTCTGCCGATACCGGGGCGAAATTCGACACCACCCTGAAGACCGGCGCACAGACTGAAACCGTTCAGGTAACCGCGGAAGCGCCACAGCTCAAGACCGACCGAGCGGATGTGGCCACGATCTTCAACGAGAGATCGCTTGAGCAACTTCCCACTTTCAATCGAAATTTCACCAACTTCCTCCTGCTAAGCCCCGGTACTACGAAGATGGGCTGGTCGCATGCCAGCTCGGAGAACCCGCAAGGCAGCCAGCAGATTTTTGTCAACGGTCAGCAGTTCGCGGGAACGGCGTACGAACTCGATGGAACGGATAATCAGGATCCGATTCTTGGAATTATTGTCGTGAATCCCAATCTGGATTCGGTGAGCGAAACCAAAATTACCAGCCAGAACTATGACGCCGAGTTTGGAAAAGCGATAGCAGGCATCGTCACGGCGCAGACTAAGTCAGGCAGCAACAATCTTCATGGCTCCGGCTTTTGGTACCGACGCACTGATGCTTTCCAGGCTCGAGACCCGTTCACACAATTCCAGCCAGATCCAATCACTCATCGTCTCATTCCAGCAGCACTGTGGAACCAGTTCGGCGGATCGGTCGGCGGCCCGATTCTCAAGGACAAGCTGTTCTTTTTCGGCGACTATCAAGGCACCCGCGAGAAGACCGGTAACTCGTTCTTTGAGACCGTGCCGACGAATCTTGTGCGAAGCACTTGTTTAAGCGGAGCGGCCTGCAACCTGAGCGAGTACCTAAACGGTGGTCAAAACCAGATCTATCAACCGGGAACAACTACGCCTTTTGCGGGCAACATCATTCCCGCGAGTCAAATCTCTGCTCAGGCGGTGGCGTTGCTCAAGCAACTACCCGCCCCGACCACGAGCGGAACGCTCAACAACTATGTTGCGAGCGGGTTCGGAGTCTTCAATCGTGACGCGTTCGACGCGCGCGCCGATTACAACACAACTCAAAACCTGCACATATTTGGTAGATACAGCTTCCAGAACTTTAGTTTGAACGGCAAGGGCGCATTCGGCGTCGCTGGCGGCAATGGATTTGGGCCTGGAGGATTTGCCGGTCAATCAAAGACTCGCAACCAGAGCTTGGCTTCAGGCTTTGATTATGTCCTTGGTCCGAGTCTCATCACGGACTTCCGCTTCGCTTATTTCCGATACCACGTGAATGTAAGTCCGAATGATGCCTCCCTCACTCCGATGAAGGATGCGGGTGTCCCGGGCATCAACCTTGGAGATACCTTCACTCAAGGATTCTCTCAGCTTAGCTTTGCCGGCAATGGCGCGAGCGACATTCAGAAGGCTGCGGGCATCAGCGAGTTCGGCGAAGGTCTCGATGTTGGCCGCTGCAATTGCCCCTTGCTTGAAAGTGAGAACCAGATTCAGTTTGTAAACAACTGGACAAAAACCTTCGGCCTCCATTCCTTCAAGTTCGGTGGCGACATTCGATATGCGCTAAATTTGCGCGTGCCGAGCGATCGTCATCGGACGGGCGAGCTTTCCTTCGACAAGGGCTTCACGTCCAATCCGGCTAACACTGCTCAGCCCGGCGGATCAGCACTTGCGACGATGTTGCTGGGCGAGACGACAAGCATTGCGCGCTATGTAAGTAGCACGACAAGCGCTGCCGAGCGCCAGAAGCGGTGGTTCTTTTACGGGCAGGATACCTGGCGAATTAGTCCCAAGCTGACGCTGAATTACGGGTTGCGATGGGAGATTTATTTTCCAGAAACTGTCAATGACAAAGGTAACGGAGGCTTGCTGAATTTGAGTGACGGCAACGTCCATGTTGCCGGCATCGGTGGCGTAGATCTCAATATGGGTGTTGAGAATAGCTTCAAGAATCTTGCTCCCCGTTTGGGACTAGCGTACCAATTCGACGACAAGACGGTCGTACGCATGGGTTACGGCCGTAGCTTCGACATTGGAGTGTTCGGCTCAATCTTCGGCCACACGGTTACCCAAAACTTGCCAGTGCTGGCGAGTCAACAACTCAATGCTCCAAGCTCCACCACAGGCGTGTTCACGCTGGCTCAGGGCCCGCCTGCGCCCACTCCGATCGTTGTTCCGACGAACGGCTTGCTCCGTTTGCCAGACGGGATCAACGGTCGTGCTCGCCCTTTCCGTGTCCGCATTCCCACGCTTGATGCCTACAACCTGACGATTCAGCGCCAACTTTCTAATTCGGTGAGCGCAGAGATCGGCTATGTCGGTAACAAGGGAACCCACGTGTTCGCGGGCAACAATCCGGACATCAATCCAAATGAGCCTAACGTTATCGGCTTCCACCCACAGCTTGCGAATTGCGTAGGCGCAGCAACGACGAACTGCAACGTGGCCAAGAACAATCGCAGGGCTTTCTTTGCGCCCTTCGGTTGGACGCAGGACATCACCTATTTTGCCAATGCTGCCAGCAGTAATTACAACGCTCTGCAGACGAAAATCGAGAAGCGCTTTACGAATGGCTTGCAGATGCTGGCGCATTACACCTGGGCGAAGGCTCTGAATTTCGATCAGGACTACTTCGCCATCCAGCCGCATCACGGGTTGGTCGACTTCAACCGCAAGCACGTGTTTGTTTTGTCCAGTGTGTATGACCTACCGTTTGGACACGGCAAGGCATATGCGTCCAACATCCCAAAGTGGGCTGATTATGTGATTGGCGGTCTTCAGGCGAGTGGAAATCTGACCTGGAGCAGCGGCCTGCCATTCAGCGTGAGTTACAACGAGTGCGGTTCCGATATCGATGCTGGTCCGTGCTGGGCAGCAAAGACCGGAAGCGTGAGCACCAACGTCACCGGATTGCGAACTCCCGCGACTGGAGCCCCCTTCAGACAATTCTTCACTCCAGTGGCAGCGTTCACTACAAATGGGGCGTCTGGCGGTGGATTCACGCGTCCTGCCCAGGATACGTTTGGTAGCCGGAACTCTCTCTACGGACCGCGGTATGCGAACGTTGATTTCTCAATCGCCAAGAACTTTAACATTACGGAACGAGCCAACGCACAGTTCCGCGCCGAGATCTTCAACCTGTTCAACCATCCGCAACTGGGGAATCCTAACTCTTGTATTGATTGCGCTGGCTCAGGCACGATTACCGGTCTCGCCGGTAATATTGCCCAAATGCGCAACATTCAGTTGGGTTTGAGACTCCAGTTCTAAGCGACGTTTCTTAATACTTCTTAACCGGAGAGCGGCATTGCTCTCCGGTTTTTGTTTGTAGGATGTTGCCGGTTGTATTGTTCGGCAAACATCTCACGCCGTCGATTTGCAGCCAGGCTCGGCCTTGTCTTGCTGATCTGGGTTGGCCTCGCTTCAGCCTCTCCTCATGCGCGCGCGGCCGCTACTCGGTCGCTGTCTTCGGACTATGCGAACCAAGATGCACTATGCTCGAAGTGTCACTTCGGGATTGCATCTGCATACGCGAAGACCGCTATGGCTCATGCCAGCGGACCCGCATCCGAGGGACCCATTCAAGGTCATTTTTCTCACAATCGCTCGATAGTCGACTATCGACCGGAGGAGGGAGGTGGCAAACCCCGGCTTGATTTTGACCGCTACGATGGCCACAAGCTAAACGGAAGCCGCGACTAAACTGGGCGTAATCGAGGCTAAAGCAGGACATCTACGGCGTGCGGTCGCTATGGCAGACGGTCTTTAAAGAAGCCCCATGGCGCAGCAGTGTTGGACTCGAGATCGCTCTTGGATACTGCGCCGCGAACCGCTACGATGAAGCCAAGGTCTACGTGAAGCGCGTGCTGGAGTTCGATCCAGACTTTGCCATGGGCAGGTCACTATTAGACCGATTGTCAGCAAACCCGCCTGACTGTTCGCTGAGCCGCTGAGCCGCAAAGTAGATCAGCGGCGTGCGGGAATTCCTCGCTACAAAATGGATGATGCGTAAACGTTTCCTACTTTTGGCGTTCGCGACTGTAGCGTTCTGTGCTGGAAGCTCCGGCGTGCGGGCGCAGACTGCGTCGCCCGCAAATCAGAATGGTTCCCCCGAACCGCGTGCGCCCGATTCGGATTCTCTGTCAGATGCCAAGCGTCTGATCGATGAAGGCAAGCTCGATGACGCTATTCAGAACCTGAACGCCCTTCAGCAGCAACATCCCGAAACCCGCGGTCTTCAGTATCAGCTTGGGCTGGCGTATTACCGCAAGGGCGACTTTGCTCAAGCCCAGTCGGCACTCGGTAAAGCCATGGATCAAGACCCTCAAAATCGTGAGGCCGTGCAACTGCGGGGCTTGAGCCTCGTTCAGATGGGACGCCCAGCAGAGGCAATTCCCTATTTGAAGCAGGTGCAGTCCTGGATGGGCTCGGTGAACGTCGATGCCGTCTATGTCCTCGGGCTCTGCTATGTCCATACGCAGAACTATGACGAGGCTCGCCGGTCCTTTGCCCAGATGTATGGGGTTCCTCCCGACTCGGCACAAGCGCATCTATTTCTCGCGCGCATGCTGCTGCGGCAGGGATATGATCCGGTGGCGGAGCAAAACGCGCAGCGGGCGGCTGCGATGGATCCAAAGTTGCCGCTCGTTCATTACCTGCTCGGCGAGTTTTACCTTTACAAGTCCAACGTTCAGAAAGCCATTGATGAATTCGAGGCAGAGCAAAAGCTCAATCCAGCTTACGCGGGCACATACGATCGTCTTGGCGATTCCTACTCTCGTCTCAGCCGATATGATGATGCGCAGCGCGCTCTACAACGCGCGATCCTTCTCGACGCAACTGCTACCGGTCCATACATCCTCATGGGCAAGGTTCTGATTAAAAAGAAAGACTTCGCGTCTGCCTCGAACTATTTACAAAAAGCATTGCGAATGGATCCTTCGAATTACATGTCTCATCATCTGATGGGGGAAGCGTATCGTGGTTTGGGTCGCACTGCGGATGCGGAACGAGAACTGAAGAAAGCTGAGGAACTGCAGTCAGCACAAGGCTCAAAGCCAGAGTAGTTGAGTGGATCATCAGCGTAGGTTAAAAGGGGAGTAAGCAAGCAAACGGCCTCGGCGATTCCATGCTAAGAACTGTTTTGCTCTCGACATCGTTTTTGGCCGGCGGTCTGGCACTCGCTTATGCATACGCCACGGAAGCTCCGGTTCAGATTACCGTCGAGTGGAGCAGCCCGACTCCGCTGATCTCTCCAACTCCATCCGGGCCTGCTTCAGCCGGAGTATTCAATCCTGCTGCAGTGCGTGTTGATGGCAAGACGATCCTTCTCTACCGCGAACAGGACGCCGCGGGAACATCGCGCATTGGATATGCCTCAAGCGCTGACGGCCTTCACTTCACAATTCGAGAGGAACCGGTTCTGACGCCCGCAACCGACTATGAGAGAGAAGGAGGAGTTGAGGACCCGCGCATACTGAAGATCGCCGACACGTATTACATGACCTACACCGGCTACAACAAGAAAGACGCCCAGCTCTGCCTGGCAACTTCCAAAGACCTGATTCATTGGGAGCGCAAGGGCATCTTGCTTCCCGCGTACAAGGGAAACTGGAATACTGGCTGGACCAAATCGGGAGCCATCGTTCCACAGAAGATCAATGGCAAATGGTGGATGTACTACCTTGGAACTGCGCCTGACAAGCGCGACTATATGGGATTGGCGTCGTCTGACGATCTGCTTCACTGGGCCGATGCCACAACTCGCCCTGTGCTTTCCAGGCGTGCGGGAGCTTTCGATTCGAGAGTAATGGAACCCGGGCCGCCCCCGATCATCACAAGTGCCGGAATTCTCCTCATCTATAACGGAGCCGACGACAATCTCGTTTACACCACAGCTTGGGCGCTCTTCGATAAGAACGACCCAAGCAAACTGCTGGCGCGGGCTGGCGAACCATTCCTGCGCCCCGAAACGGCGTGGCAACGCGTTGGCCAGGTTCCCAATGTGGTCTTCACTGAGGGCATGGTGCACGACAATAACAACCAGTGGTGGATCTACTACGGCGCCGCCGACAAATACATCGGAGCTTCGCGGGTTCGAGTCTCGATCAAACATTGAAATCTTCACGAGCATTCCTCCCGCTGACGAGAACAGCAGATGTCTACTAATTCCGGCAAGCCAGCGATCGTCCTCTCTGCGACGGTGATTTTTGTTTACGGAACGGTCGCTTCGTTACTCGGAACACTTCTACCGAGCCTCTCGGCTCGCTTTCATCTTTCGCCGGAGCAGAATGGCTACATAGCTGCTGTCCAAGCTGTCGGTGTGGCTCTTGCGACTCTGGTCGCGGGACCTCTTATGGATAGCAAGGGCGTAAAGGTCACGCTGGTTGGCGGCCTAGCGTTAATGCTGGTTTCTCTCATAGGGCTGTTGGCGGCTGTCGGGGGGAGCACATTAATCGTTGCCATTCTTATTCTCGGGGTTGGAAGCGGCACAGTGATCGTTGCTGCCAACCATCTCGCTGGACAGGTAGATGAGAGACAACGCGCGTCTGCAGTCAATCTCGCTAACACTTTCTTCGGACTCGGCGGACTGGCAACACCGTTCATCGCAGCAAATCTTCTTTCCGGTAATCCAATTCGGCTCGCCTATCTCGTCGCAGCGCTCACGGCAGGCGCTCTTCTGATGACGTTGAGCGCGCGCACCCCAATCCGCGCAAAGGAAAGCTTCCACATATCTCAGCTAGCGAAGATCGAACCAAAGAACCTCCTCTTGCTTCTTTGCTCAGTGTCTTTCCTCTATGTTGGTTGCGAGATTGCATTTTGGAACTGGCTGCCGAAGTACCTGATGAGTCGCGGCAACGATGCCCGAACTGCACTCAACATCCTGGGATTCGGCTTTGCTTGCGGCATGATCGCCGGGCGTTTGCTCGCGTTGCCGCTGTTGCGCCGGCTTTCGGCTGCTGCAGTATGCATCCTTGCCGGCATCGGAATGGCTGCCGCAACGTTTGCCGTGGTACACATTGCCAGTTCCACTTTGGCATTTGTTGCGGTTTTTCTTTCCGGCGTCGCGATGGGACCAGTCTTTCCCAGCGCTCTTGGGATTACCAGTGACTCATTCCCGCTCATGACAGGCACGTGCATCGGTCTCGTGATTACGGCTGGTTGGTGCGGAGCCGCCATCTCTTCCTGGATTATTGGAAGCATCGCTGGCTCCGATCCCTCCCGCTTGGGGCTTGCCCTCTGCGTAGTGCCGCTCTTTTCGGTGTTAATCGTCGTATTGAGTCTGGCGGTGAGGCGGATGGCGCCGAAGGCAAGAACAATAGTGGCCGAGCCGATAGCGACATAGATGCCGATCTGATTTGTTACCCGCTGATACTGCCTGCCATGCGCTCGAGACTCTGCAAGCCTTCCCCGACGACCTCCTCTACCGTTTTCCCGCTGGTATCGATCGAGGCATCGGCTCTTCGATACAGCTCCTCGCGTTCTTGCAGAATGCGCTCGAGATCTTCCATCGCCTCGGGATTCTGTGCCATCGGGCGCATGTCTCCTTGCGCGATCACGCGCGACATATGCTCGCTCGGAGTAGCCTGAAGCCAGATGGTGTAGCAATTCGCCAACAGCCGCTCGTAAGTGTCGGGCTCCGAAACCAGACTGCCACCAGTGGCGACAACAAATCGCGGTTGTGTGTTCAACAGATCGTCAAGACAGCGGCGCTCAAACCGGCGAAATCCGCTCTGCCCATAGAGGTCGAAGATCATGCTGAGAGAGATGCCACTTGTTTGCTCGATCAGGCGGTCGAGTTCGAAGAACTGTAATTCTAACTTTCTGGCAAGAAGCTTGCCGACAGTCGATTTGCCTGCGCCGCGCAGTCCAATGAGCGCGACTCGCTGATGGCGATCGCTCTCGGTGTACTTGGGGCCAAATCGTTGGAGTAAGAACCCTCGCGCTTCCGTTAATTCAACCGGCTCGAGCCGCTGCAGAAGCTCCACTGCACTCTTCATCTCGGCAGAAGCATCTTGTGCACCAGGCAGCATGGCTTCCAGAGAGAGGCCTAGTGCCTGCGAAATCTGACGCAAAATCAACACTGAAGCGTTCCCAGTCCCACTCTCAAGTTGGGCAAGAAACCGTTCCGAAACGCCAGACTGGCTCGCAAGCATCTTGCGCGTCATGCCACGCCGAGTACGGATCGCGCGAACTGTCTCGCCCAGCAATCGGAGATATTCGGAGTCGCTCGGGCGCGGCCGTTCGTCCGTCTTTCGAGCGGACGTATGGTCAAATGCAGAGCCTGTTCCGTTGTGGGACGATCTCTTCATGGCAGCAGTTCGAAGCGCAGGTCAACGATGATGTCGCGCAGCGGAACCTTCTCCACCTCGGAAAATTGGTAGATTGCGGCCAGAGCATTCCAGCCGGAGGCGCAAGGCAGAATCTTTATATCCTCAAAGGGATACGGATCCTCGACTGCGATCAGTCGCTCCGCTTGCAACTCCTGCAATAGCGTGTACATCGACTCGACATCCAGCCCGGTGGATTCGTAGAGCTCGGGTAGATAAGCAACATCCGCCTGTCGCTCCTGCCCACGGCCGTGGTGAGCCATCTCGGCGATAGATGCGAGCAGCTTGCGCGCTCGTTCCGAAACGGAACGGAGGCGGGCAGCCAGGTCGAGCAGGTCTGCGGCTTGTTTCGTGCGCTCTTCCTTTGTCAGCGCGATGCGTTCGAGATTGGCTTTTGTATGTGTCACTCTATGTTCTCGGCAAGCCGGGCGAGGGCGCCCGGGCGCTCTGTTTGAAAACTAACAGCTGGCAGCAAGCCGCTAGTTGAACCGCACATACTCAAAGTCGATCGGCTTGCCGTTGATGCCGCGCGCAGGCGGGGCAATCCAGTTGGCGAACTTGCCAGGTTCCATCACCTGGCCCATCAACGACTCGATAAATTGATGATCACTCTCCGACGGCATCCAGTTATCGCGTTGCTGGTTCCATTCCGCTTCGGTTATCACCTGCCCATCGGGGCTGATGAACTGACCAGCGAAGTTTCCGATCTTGCGATGGAATCCCAGGTGGGGCAGCTTGAACCGAAATGGGATTCCATGCTGTTCGGGAATACGGTTCCAGCGATTGAGTCCGCCCTGAATCTCCTCTATATAGTCGTCGCGGAGCCTTGCATTCAACGCTGTCAGTGCCGGAACGGACTTTTCGGCGATCTTTCCGTTCTCCATGTCGAGCATTTTGTATTCGTCAGAAGAGAGCTTGTGATCGTCATCGCGCTTGCCCTCTTCGTACCGGCCTTTCAAGCCAGTCGTGTAATACGTGGCTGCATTCGAAGAGACGTCGGAGCCGAACAGGTCGAGGGTTACGCTGTAGTGGAAGTTCACGAACTTCTGTAGGGTGTGGAGATCGATTACGCCGAACTGTCGTCCTTCTTTCGGATCCGTGATCCCGTGCTCCTTCATGACTTCGCAGGTCCGCTGCACTGCGCGCGCCACGCCGGATTCCCCGACAAACATGTGGTGCGCCTCTTCCGTCAGCATGAAGCGGCAGGTACGCGAGAGGGGATCGAAGGCCGACTCCGCCAGTGAAGAGAGCTGGAACTTGCCGTCACGATCGGTGAAGAAAGCGAACATGAAGAACGCCAGCCAGTGGCGTGTCTGCTCGTTGAAAGCGGTCAGAATGCGAGGATTGTTGGTATCGCCAGAACGGCGCTCGAGCAGGTACTCGGCTTCCTCGCGTCCGTCTTTTCCGAAGTAACGATGCAGGAGATAGACCATTGCCCACAGATGACGTCCTTCTTCGACGTTTACCTGGAAGAGATTGCGCATGTCGTAGAGCGAAGGCGCGGTCTTCCCGAGCAGACGCTGTTGCTCGACCGATGCGGGCTCAGTGTCACCTTGCGTGACGATGATGCGGCGCAGCGTGGAGCGGTATTCGCCGGGAACGTCCTGCCACGCCGGCTCACCCTGATGATCGCCGAAGTGAATCTTGCGCTGCTCATCGCGCGGGACCAGGAAAATTCCCCAGCGATACTCAGGCATGCGCACGTAGCCGAAATTCGCCCAGCCGTCTTTCTCCACGCTGGTCGCCGTGCGCAGATAGACCTGCAGGTCAGAAGTCTTGGCTGGTCCGGTATCGTTCCACCAGCCAAGGAATGCGGGTTGCCAGCGTTCAAGCGCACGCTGAAGTGCGCGGTCGCCGGCTAACTCGACGTTATTGGGGATGAGTTGTGAATAGTCGATGTTCATTACTTCTCCACGAAATGATCCGTTGTCGCCTTCTATGCGAAAGACAACTACCCTCGCAGATTAACGCTGATTCATGGATATACGCAGATAAGGGAAATGCTCTTGAATTTGGTTCGCCCAAACAAATCTGCGTTAATCCATAAATCTGTGTTCATCTGCGTGTGTAGTTGCTTTTTGTTCCTGAGGATTACAGCAATTCCATGCTCACGCGCGCTCCCAATTGAACTTAGCTTTGCTCCCGCTGCCATACACCTTCAGCGCGCCGGTCTGTCCAACCGCGTTCGGGCGAATAAAAATCCAGTTCTGCCATGCCGAAAGGCGACCGAAGATGCGCGTCAGCATGGACTCGGGCTGCGCGAACCGGAGATTGGCTTCGAGCCCTGTGAGTGCGTCGGGCGAGAGCGCTACCCGAGATTCGATCGCCAGGCGAAGCTCGTCTGCCCAATCCAGATCGTCGGGTGCTGCTGTTACCAGACCTACTTCAGCGGCCTCCTCGGCGAGAATCTTCTTGCCAATCAAAGCGCGCAAGGACTCAATCTTGTCGCGGTCGCCATAGAACCGCGAAACCAATCGTGTCATTCCGCTCACTGATTCCAGCAGGCAGCATGGTGAGGCCGCTGCGGCGGACTGCGTCTCTACGTCGCGGCGTATGTCAAAGTTGATCTCCGACAGAGCAATGAAGGTGCCCTCAGGATTTTCCGGATTGTTCAGCATGTAGGTGCGATCGGCGGCCAGCGCGAGCTCGAAGAGCGTGCCCGCAAAACATGAGCCCTCTTCTATGACCGCATACATCGATCGCGAAGCGACATCGAGCCGCGCGAACGTACGCCGCAGCATATTGATCACTTCGCGGACGAACCAGTTCGAGCGATGCTCCACGAGTTGACGATCAATCGCGAGCATGGCATCGGCGTTGCCGCTGGTTTTCAAAATCCACAAGCCAAGCTCAAGTTCGTTCGTACGCAGGCTGAGTATGGCATCGTCGAGCTCTCGCGACATTTGCAGTGGCCACCAGTTCGCCCCTGCGGCCGTAATTTCAGAAAGGGATTTCGCTGTAACCGATTGCGGAGCGCGCACAGTGATGGTCGCGGTGCGTCCCTCGCGGTCGAAGACTACATCGACATATTCGTAGTGATAGCCGTGGTCGTCGACGTTACGTTTGAGCGGCGCGAGCTCCACCCCGCTCTCGTTGGTGGGACGATTACTTTGCGCGGCCAGCTCCTGGACACGCTTCTGGATATGCTCATTCCACTGCGCCGGCTTCACCACCTCGTCCACAAGCCGCCAATCTCTCGCGCGCTGCCCCTGAATCCCTTCGGAAACCGTACAGAAAATATCTGCCAGATCGCGGCGCACTTGCCGTTTGTCGGTCACTCGAGTCAGTCCTCCCGTTCCGGGAAGAACGCCGAGCAGTGGAACTTCAGGCAGACTCACCGCGGAAGAGCGGTCATCGATCAGGATGATTTTGTCGCAGGCAAGAGCGAGTTCGTATCCACCACCTGCGGTTGTGCCATTGCATGCCGCCAGGAACTTGATGCCGGAGTTATGGCTGGCGTCTTCAATCCCATTTCGGGTTTCATTGGTGAACTTGCAGAAATTCACCTTCCAGGCATGCGACGAGCTGCCCAGCATATAAATGTTTGCGCCGGAGCAGAAGACGCGCTGCTTGGCGCTGGTGAGGACGACAGCGCGAACCTCGGGATGCTCGAAGCGGATGCGCTGCAGAGCGTCGTGCAACTCGATGTCGACCCCAAGATCGTATGAGTTCAGCTTGAGCTTGTATCCGGGGCGAATCCCGCCGTCCTCCTTTGTATCCATCATCAAAGTGGCGACCGGTCCATCGAACTTGAGCTGCCAGTGCTGGTAGCGCAAAGGATGCGTCTGGAAATCGACGAATTGCGTCTGTTTGTCTGGATCAACGGCGAGCGCGAAGTCCATTCAAGAAACTCCTAAATCTCTTAACTAATCTCTTAAAATAAAGATGCACTATACATCATGTCAAACCGTTGACGGTCGGACGCATATGCAGTATCGTGCAGCGAGACCGATCTTCAGGGAACTAGACTACCCCCGCCCCCCTGGGTGCCCGATCAAACCCTTTTCAGGGAATGGGTTACGTTGATTTCTGACTGCATTTCCCGCGTCTAAACCGGAAGATGTTGCGGTTTGCATAGTGTCGAACCGGAAGATCTTGCGGCTCTGGCCTTTTATCATTTTGCTCCATCGTGAAAAGGAGTCCGAGATTGAGCTGCACAATGCTTCCTGCTCGCCGCATTTACCGCAGAGCCAGAGCACTGCCTCAGTGTGCTTATTCCTGTCATATGTCGAACTCTTTTGTGGTACTCCGAAAACGGGAGCGATGGCAAGGTTTGTCCGTTGCTCTAAGATTTGTTGGAGCCAAGCAGATCAGCGGGTTACAAGGGCGATCAAAATATTTTTTTGAAATCCGTTGTTCTAAAGGAAATGCTTGGCCGTTCTGAGGAAACGAATTGCCAACTCTCATCTCTCAGCCAACGCGCATTCAAGCCGTGGGCACGAAACCGAAGCTAATCGACGAATACGTTGGCCGTGTGAATAGCAAGACCCAGACCGCGAGCGTGGCGCATATGCGTAGTCCAGCGGGATGGGAAGAGCCGGGACAGCGTCCGGAGTTCGATGAATTTACGATCGTGCTCGAGGGCACGGTGCGCGTGAAGCACGCAGATGGAGCGTTCGATGTGCGAGCTGGGCAGGCCGTGATTGCCCACAGAGGAGAGTGGATTCAGTACTCGACTCCCGAAGGAGCCGAATACATCGCCGTGTGCCTGCCGGCGTTTTCACCGGAGACGGTACACCGCGATTCGTAGTGCAACACACGAGCCTTACGGCAGCGGTCCCAACCGGGCAGGAGGCGTATGAGTATTTGCTGAAAGAAGGCCGTTTGTCTCGTGTCGAGCATCCATCGCAAGACCAAGAGGCGCGGCGTTTTCCGCCTCCTCGGTTAAGCCTGCTGATTGGAAATAACCTTAGGCCGGTGCGCCGCGCCTGACGCGTTGGGATCCATACTGAACTCTGCGCGTGCGTCGGACTGGAGACCCAGCCTTCGAGCGCAGTCCAGCAAGATTTCGTGTTCCCAGTTCGGGCGAAGAGGATTCTTTGGATGAGAACGATCTGAAGGAATGCGACCGGTCAAGTGCAAAAATACCGCGGCAGAGTGCTTGTAAGCCGGAACCGGCTCGCGAAACGCTATGTTGCCCAGATGCTGCAGCGCGTCAGAAAGCGCGTAGTACGCCGGATCTCCTGCTTCCCAGAGGCGATCTCGTTCGGCGAACTTCTCAGGGGCGAACGTCGCAAGGCCTAGCAGGTAATCTGAGCCGTACTCGATCATGTTGATTCCCAGGTCATTGCCTGTGTAGATCGCGAAGTCCGGGCGTTTCTGGTCCCGCAGCGTGAGTCGGCTGAGTTCCTCCAGCCGATCGAGCGACGAATGCTTCATCCCTTTCAACTCGGGAATCTCAAGCAATCCCTTAACGATCTCGTCCTCGAAGATCTCGCCGTTCGGAGCGAACACGCGCCCAAGTTCAAACGCCAGAACCTTCTCGTATCCTTTGCAGACTGCTTCATAAACCGCAATCTTCTCGCGCGCAGATTTGCCGTGCAGCCGTGCCGTCTGAAACAGAATTGGCGTGCCGCCGAGCTCGGCGATGCGATCCATCTCGCGGCGGTAGAGCGCGACTACATCGCCATCCTCTCCTTCTATATACGCGCCGGCCACGAATGGCGTGTTCTTGCCTAGGGCCTCTTGCGTCCATTGCAAGACACTATGCTTTTCTGCCCCGCTCAAGTAGTTGACATAGCCGGTATCCATGTTTACGGCGTTCATCAAACCAGCTCGCTGTGTTAATAGAAGATGGTGCTGAAAGGCCTCAACTGCAATTCTGCTGTCTGGCGAATAGGGCAGCAGCGCGGCGGCGATGCCCTGCACCTTTCGCCGCAGCTTCTGTCGATCACGAATCGCCTCAATCGTCATTGCTTGTTTCCTGAACGGAGGTTAAGGCTGCCGTGGGTACGTCAGCATTCGGTGACTTTGCTGGACCAGATTTGGTCTTGGCCTGCCTCAAGAGTTGTCCCAATTCGGAATTCTTGTAGTAGCTGTCCAGCGGATAGCAGCCTGAGGGTAAACCATTTCGCGGAGCCGTTGTGCAATCGCTGAAGGTGCGGCAAACAAGCTTTCGCTGCATCGGGTGACCTTGCAATGCGTCCCACAGGACTTCGGGATAAGACAGCACGACTCTGCCAAGGCCCACAAAATCGATCCAACCGTCGCGCACCACAGCCTGGGCGACGGCTGGAAGAAAGTCCTGAAGGTAGCTGTAACCGGAGCCAACAAATACCATTTCGGGAAACTGCGCTTTTAACTGTTGAGCAACCTTTAATTGCCGCGCGACACCAACCAATGGATCCTCTGGCGGGAGGTATCCATCGGAAGGCGGATACAGGGCCGGACGCTGCACGTGCGGATTGTAATAAGGACTTCCAGCAGTGATGTTCACGAGCGAGATTCCTAACTCCTTAAGCAACGACAAGAACTGAATCGGCTCACGAAGGTCCGGTTCGGTCGGCTGTCGTTCATTGACACCGAAGCCGAATTTGTAGGGAAGGAGTCCATCGTAATCTTCGGGAATGCCTGGGCCAGGCTTTTCTGGTGACGAGAGCTCCGGATCGGGCCGGAATGGGACGAGATCAAACGCTGACAGGCGCACGCCGATCTTCAGTCCTGGAGCGGATGTGCGAACTCCCTCCACAACTTCGCGCAGGAATCTGGTGCGGTTGTCGAAGCCGCCTCCATATTTTCCTGTGCGCGTGTGCGCGCTTAGGAACTCGTGGCCAAGATATCCGTGGCAGTGCTTCACATCGACAAAGTCGAAGCCAAGCTCCCATGCCATCCGCGCGGCGCCGTGGAAGTCGGCAATGATCCCCTCGATGTCGGCATCGCTTAGTGTTGGATAGTCACTCGATAATCCCAAGCGGCGATCCAAAATGGGATGGCGGTATAAGATGCGCGGCTCCGCGCGCTGCTTCACATTGGGACGGCTGAAGCGCCCGGAATGCGTGAGTTGCAGGCCGATCAGCAATCCATCGTCAGAGCCGGTGGTTTGGCGATGCTCGAGCAGTAGTGCCGAGCGCAGACGTTCCAGTCCCTTTCGCGTGTGCTCGGCTGCTACCAACTGATTCGGACTGGCGCGACCACTATGTGAAACCGCGACCGCCTCTCCGCCCCAAATTAATTTCGCGCCACTGCGTCCGAAGCGCTGCCAGCGGCGCAGGGTATTTTCCGTGGGATTGCCATCGGCAGTACCGTCCCAGCCTTCCATTGGCTGAACCGCGATTCGATTTGCAATCCTGATCCCGTCACGCTCGAGTGGCCTTGAGAGCGGGGAATCCGGCGCAGTCAGCGGCTCGCGATCGCAGGGGATCGTTACTCCCAAGGACCGCAAATGCGCTTCAAAGCGCTCGACGGTATGCATGCCTCCGAGGCGGGCGATCGCGTTTGTGTTCATGCTTTGGCCTTCTTCGGTAACGCTATCGCGATGCCGGCCCCCGACAGCGCCATCACCACCAGGAGACTGAATCCTGCGGCGTAACTACCAGTCACGTCGCGCAGATGTCCCACCAGCCAGGGCGAGGCGGCCTCTGCGACTCCATCTGCAGTTAGTATCACGCCGAGCAGCGTTCCCAAAATCTGTAGACCAAAGATTTCCGCTGTCATGAGCGGAATGATCATGTAGTCTCCGCCCAATCCGATGCCAAACAGGACTGCGAACACATACATGGGAGCGGCATCGGGAGCGAAAAACAGGAAGGGGATGGCAGCCGCCACCAACGCATAAATCAAAAGCATTACATACTTGATGGGGAAACGATCGGCCAGCCAGCCCATGAGCAATCGTCCCACCATGCTGAACGTCAGGACCAGCGACAGGATTCGGGTCGACGCGGCCTGCGAATAGTGCTGATCGAGGCTCAAAAATAGCTTCAGATTCTGCTGAGTTCCGCTGACGGCAGCTATCGAGCACATGCTGGCGGCTATCAGCAGGTAGAGTGTCGCTCTCTTGAACGCCTCTCGTATGCCGGGCGATGCCGTGCGCGCTGAAATCAAACGCTGCGCAGGCACATCCTTCACCAGGAAGGCCAGCGGAAATGCAATGACCACGATCAACACACCTAGCAGCTTCAACGCCGCCTGCCATCCGTATCGCTGCACCAGCAGATGTGAGATCCACGGTGACACGGCCCCACCGAGTCCTATTCCGAGGTAGGCGATCCCCATAGCCTTTCCCCGTGACTTGTCGAACCACCGCGAGAGCAGTACTTGGTTCGGCAGCGGTCCACCGCAGACGTAGCCCAGCGCATTGAATACGTAAAACAGGTAGAACATTCCCAAACTGGAAACGCTTCCGAGTCCCACAAGTGCCAGCCCAGCCAATAGGATCCCGGTCATCATCAGCCGTCGCGGCCCAAAGCGGTCCACCATCCATCCGGCGAAGAATCCGAATGCCGGTCCAACGATGAGCTTGCTGATGGCGTTGCCCGATGTAACCTGCGCGCGCGTCCATCCGAACTGGCGCACCATGAAGTCGTAAAAGAACGGCAGCCCCCACAAGGACAGGCCCACGATGCAGAACAACGCAAAAAACGCGGTCACGAGCGCCTGAACAGCACCTCGTTCGGCGATGACTTCGCGATCAATGGCAGTGGAGGCAGAGTTCATCTGAAAAGACGGAACGGTTATGCCCTCAGGCGATTCGAATTCGCCCCATGTACCCGTATTCTCCGACATCCCCACAGGTTCGCATTGCGAAATCATTCCGTAAAACCGGAAATTCGCAGGGAATTCGAGGTTGGTGTTCACTAAGGCACTACCGCGTACCGCTCGTATGCGGAATCATGGCCTTTAACGCTCTTAAATTGGAGGAGGCGATGAAGATGCCGGAGTACGGAAGCGAAAAGCAGATGAATGTTGGTGGCTTGTCACGAGTGGTGTTGAGTGTCGTGATTCTGGTGCTGCTCTTCTTTATGGGAGCATGCTCGATCACGAAAGTAGATACAGGTAATGTCGGTGTTCTGACGAAGTTCGGCCGGGTGACTGGCGATGTGTTGCCGGAAGGTATTCACCTGATCGATCCGCTTAAGTCTTCGAATCAGCTGTCGGTCAGGACACAGGAACAAAAAGAGACCGCGTCGGTTCCCTCCAGCGAGGGATTGATCATGACGTTGGAGGCTTCTCTGCTGTTCCATCTCGACAAGGACAAGGCAGCCGACGTCTATCAGCGTCTAGGTGCTGACTATCAAATCAAGATTGTCGAGCCTACGCTTCGCTCCTCGATTCGTGAAGCCACTTCGTCCCATGGAGCAAACGCGCTTTACACCGGGGAAAGAGAGCAGGTAGCAAAAGAAATAGAGTCAAACTTGGCGTCCCAACTTGCGTCCAGAGGAATCGTGGTTGAGAAAGTCTTGCTGAGAGACATTCAATTACCCGAGGCCTTAAAACGGTCGATCGAGCTGAAGCAATCGGCCGAGCAGGAATCCCTCGCAATGCAGTTCAAGTTGCAAAAAGAGAAACAGGAAGCCGACCGCAAGAGAATCGAGGCCCAAGGCATTAAGGACTTCCAGACGATCGTGGCGCAAGGCATCACGCCGGGACTGCTGGAGTGGAAAGGAATCGAAGCGACGGAAAAGGTCGCAGCATCACCGAACTCAAAGATTGTAATCGTCGGCAATCAAAAGAATGGCTTGCCGTTGGTCCTAGGCGGAAGCTAGCCTCGTGCCCAACGGACGTAATGTTGGTGATGTCACGAAAGCGGAACGTAGAGGAGAGTTGAATGGAGCCCAGTGAGCTTAAGGAAGCAGAAGAACGCGCTGAGGTTCAGGGTGAGAAGCGCATTGGCGTAACCATGGCCGTGGTTGCGGTCTTTCTTGCCCTGGCGACGATGCTTGCCCACAGAATGCACACCGAAGAGGTGGTCTTGCAAACTCGCGCAGCCGATCAGTGGGGATACTACCAGGCAAAAAACTCGCGCTCACATATGTACGAAGCCGATTCCAGGCTGGCGATGCTGACAGCATCGGGCAAAGATCTGGCGAGTCAACTGGCGGGAACCGGCAAGAAGGAATCGGAAGACGCAGAAAGGATCCGGCAAAAAGCTGAACACCTCGAAGCGGAGACGGAGTCTGCAGCCCACCGCGCCACATACTTTGACGTTGCCGAAGTCATGCTGGAGGTCAGTCTCGTACTCTGCTCAGTAACACTACTGACGACATTGTCAGTGTTCTGGCTCTCGTCCTTTATTAGCACTCTCGCCGGACTTGGATTGATTCTGTTTGGGATGATGCGTTGAGCCAGGTGAGCCGCTTTTGTGGAGGCAGTAACGATCGCCAAGCTTTCGATGGGCTGGGCTGCACCATAAAAAGCCCATCATTCGCCGCTCTCTGCTTGCCTTGATCACGTCTCGCGTGTCAGGCTACTGGTACGATTCGTGCTAAGCTCGCAGGCGGAAATCAGGGACAATGGCGGGGAAAAACCATAATTCATCCCGGAATGGGAACGGCGACCGGGTCACGCTGAAGCATCTCGCGCAACATCTGGAGCTTTCGCCCACTACGATTTCCGTGGTTATCAGCGACTCCCCACTGGCTGCTACCATTGCGGAAAAGACGAAGAAAAGAATCTGGGAGGCCGTGCGGCAATTCAATTACCGGCCGAACGTCTTTGCGCGCTACCTGCATGGTAAGCGGACTTATTGCGTCGCGGTCCTCGTCCCGGATATCGGCGATGAGTTTTCTTCATCGCTGATCAGCGGAATTGAGAAGCGGCTTGCCCAGCAGGGCTACTTCTATTTCGTAGTAAGCCACCGAGGTGCTCCCGAGCTGATCGAGAAGTCGCCGGACACGCTTTTGGACCGCGGAGTTGAAGGCATGATCTTCATCAACACTCCGCTGGGACGCAATCTGCCGGTACCCGTGGTTGCTGTCTCTGACATCACCGAAGCCTCAGACGTGAGCAGCATCGTCATCGACAATGCCCGTGCCGCGCGGTTGGCGCTCAAGCATTTGCGTACCCTGGGACATCGCAAAATCGCGTTCTTCCGCGGTCCCGAGGGCAATGGCGATACCGAAGATCGATGGGAGAGCGTGCAGAAAGCGGCGGCTGACCTACGTATTCGGATTTCTCCCAGGTTGACGCGCGGGTTAGGCAAGTATCCCGAATGTAACGACACCACCATGGCCGACCTGGGCTATCACGCGGCAAAAGAGCTGTTGAAGGCTTCGCGCGATTTCACTGCTCTTGTCGCCTTCAATGACGGTTCTGCCATCGGAGCGATTCGCGCATTTCGCGATGCCGGCCTCAAAGTGCCGAAAGACGTCTCGGTGATCGGCTTCGATGACATCGACCAGGCTGCCTTCAACGTGCCTCGATTGACGACCATTCGCCAACCGCTGATTCGTATGGGTGAGCTGGCGGCAAACACGCTGATCAAGAGAATCGAGCATCCCGAGGAAAAGCCTGCCGAGATCCTGGTTGAACCCATGCTTGTAGTTCGTGAATCTACGCGCGCTCTTGCCAGCACTGAAATGACTCCAGGCAACTCGCGAGGGCGTAAAACCGCGCGGTCCTGATAATCTCCTCTCCTTCCCTCGTTGGTAATTCAAATCCCGCCCCAAAAATGGTTTGACAACCCCTGCCTGCTCGTGGCAGAGTTTCGGGCCGAGAAAAAATCTAAATCGATTTAGATTTAGATCTATAAGGTTTTAGTCAAATTCGTGAGCAGCAAAAATCTCCTTTTGGAGGCTGGCAATGAAGCTTTCGTCCACGTATGCCGAGAGTCTTATTCAGGCCGCGAAGCCGCGCCGCAAACACTTTCTCCTGATACTCAGTTTGGTTTTGGGAATGTCTGCCGTGCAGGCCTTTGCGCAAGACGCCACACTCGTAGGCACAGTCACTGACAGTTCGGGAGCGGTAGTCCCGAATGCCGCGATCACTATTACCAACATGGCAACGGGGCAGTCCCGTAAACTGACGAGCAATGATGCTGGTCAATACGTTGCGAGCGCACTGCCGATCGGGAACTATGACGTAAAAGTCCAGGCCTCCGGCTTCAGCCTGGCAGACACGACCGGAGTCGTGCTGAACGTAGCCGACCGTCGACGCGTCGACTTCACTCTCAAGGTCGGCGCAACCCAGACGTCGATCACGGTCGAAGCTGCTCCCATTGTCGTCAAGACTGAGAACGGCGAGGTCAGCAGCATCATTACCGGCGAGCAGATCACGCAGCTCGAGACTAACGGTCGCAGCCTGTACTCCATCGTCAACCTGACTCCAGGAGCGAGCAGCCTGCAAGGGGACTTCCAAGTTCCGACTCCAATGGGCGGCGACCAGAACGTAGCCTTTAACGGTCAACGCGTAGCCCACAACTTGTACATGATCGATGGCGCCGAAGCTGCAGATAGAGGCGGTTCAGGCGCGATTGTGATGCCTTCCATCGATGCTATTGCCGAGTTTCGGCAGTTGACCTCCAACTACAGCGCGGAATACGGGCTGTCATCTTCGGCAACCGTGACTTCGGCGCTCAAGTCCGGCACCAGGACGCTGCATGCCGCAGCCTGGTGGTTCGGGCGCAACGATGCCTTCAACGCTCGAAATTTCTTTACTCCAAGATTCAACGCGAACGGCTCAGAAAACAAGATGCCGAAGCTGCGGTTTAACACTTACGGCTTCAACGTTGGTGGTCCAGTCAAATTCAAGAGCGGCTCTGAGCCCAAGACGTTTTTCTTTTACAACATGGAGTGGCGCGATCTGATTCAGGGCGGCGCCCTGCGGACGAATGTGCCATTTACCAGCACCTATGGCGGTAATATGAACGACGCCCTCAACTTTGGCGGCGTTCTCAACACCGGCCAGACCACGCTGCACGTACCCAACTTCTCCACGCTCTCTTCCTCGCAGCAAGCGAAGTTCACCGCTGCCGGTCTCAGTTCGGGTCAGCCCTTCCCTAACAATACGATCCCCGCATCTCTGCTCGATCCCAACGCGCAGGCGTTACTTAAGGCCGGAATATTCCCAGCTCCCACTTCGGGACGCACATTCATTGGCGGCGCCGATTCACCCACAAACGTGAAAGAGGAACTGGTCCGGGTTGACCATACCTTCAACGAGAAGTTTTCTGTCTTCGGCCACTTCATCGCAGAGCAGATTCTGCAGACCGACATTCCCACGCGCTGGAGTGGCGGCGCTAACTTGCCGACCGTTTTCGATACGTTTGGCAATCCGTCGTACAGCGGGGTTGTTCATGCTACGCACATCATCGGTCCAACATTGCTCAACGAAGTGGCGTTTAACTACGGCGGAAACCGGATCAACATCCTTCCCGCCGGCAAATACAAGCTCACAGATACAGGTTTCTCCCAGCACAAGCTCTTCGGCAGCCCGACAGACGTTACTCCAATCATCAATCTGAACGCGGGTGGAAAGACTGGGTCGCGTTACGATGCGAACTGGTGGCCCTGGAGCAACGTTGCCGACAGCTATCAGATTCGCGATGATCTCTCTTGGACACGCGGCGCACATCAGTTCAAGTTTGGCGCCGGCTGGCTAAACTTCCGGAAGCTGCAACCATTGCAGACCACCACGCAGGGAAACTTCGGATTCAACGGGAATTTCACTGGCTATGATTTTGCCGACTTCCTGCTCGGTCTCTCCAGCGGCTACAGCGAAGCTGCTCTCAAAGACGACCGAAACTGGAACAGCGTTTCCTGGTTTGGATACGTGCAGGACAACTGGCATGCCACCAGGCGTCTGACGCTGAACCTCGGCCTGCGCTGGGACGGAATGCCGCACACGGCAGAAATCAACGGACAGATGTCGAACTTCTATCCGGCTCTGTACAACCCGGCGAATGCTCCGCTGTTCGCAAATACCAACGGTACGGCGATCTGCGCTGGAGCTGGTATTCCGAATTCCTCCTGCACAGCTGCGAGCCCAGCGTTGGCCACCGGTCCCAACCCTGCACTCAATGGGCTCTTGCAATATGCAAATGGTCTTGGCGTGCCCGGCCAGACTCCTGGGGTAACCAACGCCCTGGTGGACAATCATTGGAACAACTTCGGTCCTCGGTTGGGCTTCGCCTACGATCTGACGGGACGTGGAACGACGGTGCTTCGTGGAGGACTCGGCATCATGTTCGAGCGCATCCAGGGCAACGATATGTACCAGGCTGGCGGGAATAACCTGTTCGGTGGATCAGCTTCGATAAGCAACGTTTCTCTCTCCGATCCCCACGTCGGGGTTGATCAAACCAACGCAACAATCAGCAGCGCGACTCTTCCGGTTACGGTTAACAGCATTCAGGAGCTCGACGCCAAACACTACAAGAATCCAACCAGCTATCAGTACAGTCTTGGCATTCAACACCAGCTTGGCCGGCAAACTGTATTGTCCACATCGTATGTAGGAAACCAAAACCGGTATTTGAGCTTCCGGCAGGAACTCAATTTGCCCAATGCAAGCCTGCTGCCGACCTTCATCACCAATTCAACGGCAGCCGCGCAGTACAACAAGGCCGTTCCCTTTTTGGGATACCGCAGCATCAATGTAGACCAAAATGGAGCGAACTCGAACTATAACTCGCTTCAAGTTGAGTTGCGATCGAAGATACGTGACCTCTCACTGCAGGGAGCGTACACGTGGTCTCGCGCTCTGGATCCCACAACCGGCACCGGCGGCGATGGTTTTGATCTCAACAACACGTCGAATCCGTATCTCGGATGGAAAAACGATTGGGGTCCGTCGATCTTCGACCGTACCCATGTTGCATTCGTCAACTTCATCTACAACGTTCCATTCTTCCGCTCCAGTTCCAACAATTTGCTGAAGAACACCGTCGGAGGATGGGAGTTGTCAGGAATCGTGACGATGGAAACGGGCGCGCCGATCAACCTTGGCGTCTCCGGTAACAATGTGTGCCAAACGGTTCAGAACTGCTCCGTGCGGCCAAATCAGGTTGGAGCGATCAGCTATCCCCACACAGCGACAACCTTGAGTAGTGGAAACAACACGATTCAATGGTTTGATCCCTCAGCCTTTGCCATCAATCTCATACCGGGCAGCACAACCGCGATCTTCGGCAACATGCGCAAGAACGCGTTACGCGGTCCCGGGCGAGACAACTGGAACATGGCGCTCTTCAAGAACATCGCCTTCACCGAGCGTCTACACACCGAACTCCGTTTCGAGGCCTACAACATTTGGAACCACACGCAGTTCCGCGGAGACGTAAATGGTGGAGGTATCAACAGCGCGATCGGCGGTACTGACGTTGGTAAGATCACCAGCGCCAACGATGCTCGAACTCTGCAGCTCGGAGCGAAGGTGATCTTTTAGCCTTGGTTGTATGGGAACCCTCTCGCACGCCCGCCTGGTGGGAGCCAGGCGGGTTTTTTCTTGGTGCTCTGTTTCTGCGATCAGGAACGTCGATGATCTGATCGGTATAGCCAGGTTTTTAGACTGTCATCCCTCGCGCCGTCGCAACCTTGTATGATGCACCGAGAATTTGGCTGTTGCGGCGCCGGGATCTGTTGTGCCTCATCGTGACAGAGAAGAACAGCAGATCCCCCGGGCCGCATTTGCTTCGACGGCATACTTACTTCTCCGCGGCGGCCGAGGGATGACAGTCTCAAAGAGAATGAGACATCGTTGTGAAACGCTGCTCGCCGTTCGACTGACGTCTGCAGACATTCAATGAAGCTCCGGGTGTCGATATCTCTGATCGCTCTTCTGTGGCTTGCTCCTGCCCAGGCACAGACGATGCCTTCTGACGCAACGGCTCTCGAGCGCCAGGGAAGGCTTGCGGACGCAACCAAGGCGTGGCGCGCCGTCACAGCACAGAATCCCCGTGACGCTGCGGCCTTCGCGAGCCTGGGCGTCGTGCTATCCAAACAGCAAGAATACGAGGAAGCGGTCGTTGCCTATCGACAGGCTCTCGCGCTAGATCCAAAGCTGAATGGGATTCAACTCAATCTTGGCTTAGCTCTCTTCAAGCTGGGCAAGTTCCAGGCAGCGATCGCCCCATTTCGCGCTGCGCTGGCAGCAGATCCGAAAAACATGCAGGCGAGAACTCTGCTTGGTATGAGCTATTACGGAGCCAGGCAGTTCGACGCGGCCGCTAAACAACTGGAACTTGCAACGAAGGCCGATCCAGCGAATCTCGAGCTGCAACAGATGCTGGCTCAGAGTTGTTTGTTCGTGAAGAACTATCCCTGCGCGATCGATACATTCCGTCACATCCTCCAACAGAATCCTGACTCGGCAGCCATTCACATGCTGCTTGGCGGAGCTTTGGATAGTTCGGATCGAACGCTGGACGCGATCACCGAATTCAAGCAGGCAGCGCGAGTTGCTCCACGAGAGCCTAATGTTCATTTCGGACTCGGCTTCCTGTATTGGAAGTCGAATCGCTTCGATGAGGCAAAGCAGGAGTTCGAGAATGAACTCGCCAACGATCCGGCTAACGCGCAGGCGATCGGCTATCTCGGCGATATAGAAATGAAGAGGACGAATCCGGACGGAGCCGTTCCTCTGCTTAAGAAGGCACTTCAGTTAAAACCTGATCTGCGGATGGCATACATGGATCTGGGCACAATCTACACGCGTCAGAAAAACTATGCCGATGCCATCGACGCACTTCAGCACGCCCGGGACCTCGATCCGGCCGAACCTGACGCGCACTATCGGCTGGCGCGCATTTACCAGACCTTGGGGAAAACCGAAGATTCACGGAGGGAATTCGCCAAGGTAGAGCAGCATTATCAGAAGAAGGACGAAAGCCTCATCGAAAAGCTGCCCCAGCCACCTCAGCCGCGTTGAGCAGCCGGGCAAAAGGGAACATTTCTTCGGGGTTTGGTGTTCCGCAAGCTGGCATGGATGCTCCATATGCCTGCGGAAAGAGCGAACACGAAGGTCACGAAGTTAACGGCGAAGGTCACGCAGAAAAGAGCCATGGCCCTCCGTGACCTTTTGTCTTGCCTTCGCGGCCTTCGTGTTCGCCTCTCCTGGTCCTAACGCTTTGCTCATCGGGAACAATACTTCGGGACCAAATTGCCAGACTGAGCTTTCGTCTCAGTACTCCGCCTATACACTACGTGACACTCCATAATCTGCGTGTGCCGCGATTGCGGTAAACTCAGCGCGGAAAATTCAGACGGTCAGCGAGGGGTCACAGGGATGGACGACAAGAACGATAACAACGAGATTTCGCGCCGTGGTTTTCTCGAACTCGGCTCGGCCGCAGTGGCAGGCGTTGCGGGAATTCTGGCCATAAACGATGTTGCGGCAGCGCAGTCATCGTCAGGAGAAGTAAAGACCGGCAGAACGACGCGCGTGAGCGATCCCGGTCCGACAAACAAAGCTCTTGATGCCGCCAATCGGGATGTAAGTGTCCCGCCCTTGACTGACGCCGGTGGTGTGCCCACTTTTAAGTATCCGTTCTCGCTCTCCAACCGGCGCGTCTTCGAAGGTGGATGGTCGCGCGAGGTCACAGTCCGAGAGCTGCCTGTTTCCAAATCCATGGCCGGAGTGAACATGAGACTCACGGCTGGCGGCGTTCGTGAGCTGCATTGGCACACCGCCGCTGAGTGGGCCATCATGCTTTACGGCTCCGCAAGAATCACCGCCATCGATAACGAAGGCCGAAGTTTTGTCCGGGACACGGAGCAGGGCGATCTCTGGTACTTTCCGACCGGCATTCCCCACTCCATCCAGGGACTCGGCCCTGATGGCGCAGAATTTTTGCTGGTATTCGACGACGGCGACTTCTCCGAGTACGCGACGGTGCTGCTGTCTGACATCGTGACGCATACGCCGAAGGAGGTCCTGCTAAAGAATTTTGGAATCTCCAAGCAATCTGTCGATCAGATGTTCAACGGCGAACTCTTCATCTTCCAGGCTCCAATGCCCGGCTCGCTCGGAGACGATCAAAAGCTTGCTGCAGGAAAGCTTGGTCCATCGCCCCACGATTTCTCGTTTCGAACCAGCCAACTTGCGCCCGCGAAGAAAACAAAAGGTGGCGAGGTTCTCATTGTTGACTCGAACACGTTCAAGGTATCAACAACGATCGCCGCGGCAATCGTGACGATCCATCCTGGGGGCATGCGGGAACTGCACTGGCACCAGAACGCCGACGAATGGCAATATTTCATCAGCGGCACGGGCAGGATGACCGTGCTTTCCACCGGCCACCGCGCTCGCACGATGAATTTTGAAGCCGGCGACGTGGGTTATGTGCAACACACGTTACCGCATTACATCGAGAACACCGGCAACACAGACCTTCGATTTCTGGAAATGTTCAAGGCGAGCCGATATCAGGATCTCTCGCTTTCCGAGTGGCTGGCGCACACTCCTCCGGAACTCGTGATGGCGCACCTGAGCATCGACAGAGCTGCTTACGATGCGATCCCGAGGGAGAAAGCAGTCATCTTGCCGGAATGATCGATTTAGACAGCGGAGTACCGCTGAAGCCAGCCGGAGGAAAAGAAAGAATGGAGGCGCGGGTCGGAATCGAACCGACGCATAAAGGTTTTGCAGACCTCTCCCTTACCACTTGGGTACCGCGCCCTCTCTAAGACGGCTTGCCTAACACCGAAAACCCTCGCCCACAGCGAGGGTTAACTTAAACAGCTTCAGCAAGTTGGAGCGGGAGACGGGATTTGAACCCGCGACTTCGACCTTGGCAAGGTCGCACTCTACCGCTGAGTTACTCCCGCTCGGAACCAACTGATTATAACAAAGCAGACTGCCGCGCTCTCGTTTGATCGGGCCATCGGGTGATCGGGTCATCGGGTGAAGTAAGACCAAAAGGCCTGCACGGTTGTCCTACTTCCAAGACTGTCGTCCCTCGACCAAAGGGAGGGGATCGGAAGGGCGAGCCTCTTGTCTCTTACTTCACCCGATCACCCGATTCTTTCTCACCCTTCAACTTTCAGTCCGCCGATCAGCTCCTTCACATCTCTCACGCGATGCTCGATGCACCAGCGATAGAGCTGATCGATGATGTGTTCGGTCGCGCAGGGATCGAAGTAGCTTGCAGTGCCAACCTGAACTGCGGCTGCGCCTGCGAGCAAAAACTCTACGACGTCACTGCCGGTCGCGATTCCACCCATGCCGATGACCGGGATGTTCACCGCGCGGGAGGCCTCATACACCATGCGCAGAGCGATCGGCTTGATCGCGGGACCCGAGAGGCCGGCAGTAATATTCGAGATACGCGGCTTGCGGGTTTCAGGATCGATCGCGAGCGCAACGAAAGTATTGATCAACGAAATTGCGTCCGCCCCGGCCTCTTCGGCCACCTTGGCCATCAGAGGGATGCTGGTCACGTTAGGTGACAGTTTCACGATCAGGGGACGCCGCGAGAGCCGCTTACAGGCGGATACTACTTCTTCCAATGCATGTACGTCACTGCCGAAACTAATGCCGCCCTGCTTTGTGTTAGGACAGGATACGTTCAGTTCGTAAGCTGAGATGTTTTCGCCTTCATTCAGGATGCGGATTACGGCTTCGTAGTCCTCTCGCGCATAGCCGAAGACGTTAGCGATAACGATCAGGTTCTTTTTGCGTGCCAGAATGGGAAGCTTCTCGCGCAGGAAAGCTTCGGCGCCAATGTTCTGCAGCCCAATTGCGTTGAGCATGCCTGCGGCTGTCTCGAACATGCGTGGCGGAGGATTGCCGGCCATCGGCTCAAGTGAGAGTCCCTTAACGACAAAGCCGCCGAGCTTGTCGAGTGCGACGATGTCTTCGAACTCTACGCCGTATCCGAAGGTCCCGCTCGCGGCGATGATTGGGTTTTTGAAAGTCAGGCCGCAGAAACTAATGCTGAGATCGGGGCCGCTGCGCGGTAATGCAGGGGAGCTCATTCTAGAAACGATTTAACCACGGAGACAGAAAGGGCGGAAGTCGAATCGGGTGATCGGGCCATCGGGTGAAGTAAGACGCCAAATATCCGATTGCTTGTAGGCCGAGATGTTCGCGCAAATCCGCAAAATCCGCGTTCATCCGCAAAATCGGAGTGAATCCGCGTGAGCTTTTGCTGTTGCTCTTGCTTCTGTCACCGGGATGTCGTCAGGGCCTCGGTCAAGACTCGCCCAATTGAATGCGTCGGACGTTCAATCCCGAGCAGTGCGCTGAAAGTCGCGACCATATCAACTGGTTCTGAATGCCCACGATAGGTGCCGGGCTTAAACGGTGCACCATAAAAGGCCAGCGGCACGTGAGCATCGTAGTTATAGGGAGTCGAGTGGTCTGTGCCGGAAGGGCTGCCGATGAAGAATGGCGCCGGCTGCCCTACGACGTACCACCCCCCGTACGCACTGATGCTGTGCAGGTACTGCTCGCTGTAAGGAGTAGCCGGCAGCGTGCCTCGCGTGAGTTGTGTGCGCGTGTAGACGGCGCGCAGGAACGCTACCTGTTTGAAGGTATCGCCGACTAATTGTTCAGCCTCAGCCTCACCGACCTTCGCGACATCGAAGTCGTCTTTGCATAAATACGCGATCGGCCATGTCATCCACGCGACGAAATCCGGCGTGCCTTCACGATTGGTGCGCTTGGCATCCTCCGGGCGCAAGCAGCGCGGTCCGCCGGTGACCTGCGGGAAGCGAGCCGTCAGCCGCTGATTGATTTGCTGCGCCATGCTCGATTCATCGAGATATCCGCCGGGAATGCGCATGGCCTGCGCGTCATCGACCAGCGGCGCGATGCCGTGATCGGCTGAGAGCGCGATCCATACGTTGTCCAGTCCAACCTGCTGCTTTAGAAAACCAAAGAACTCGGCAAGCTGCCGGTCGAGCGCTAGCGCCATCGCTGCCATTTTGGGATCGTTCGGTCCAACCTTGTGGCCTAGGATGTCGTTCGCGGAAAGACTGATAGATAAGAGATCAGTGGTCGGACCGCTGCCCAGCTTCTCCTGTTTGATCAGTTCCTTTACGAAATCGAGTTCGTAGTCGTTTGCGAATGGCGTCTTGCCGACCAAGTCGTAGAATCCGAGGGGTTGTCCGGTGCTGTTGGTTGCAGGCGCTGTGTTGTCGAGCACAGTGCCATCGGGTCCCTTCCACTCCTGGTTGAGATATTTCTTGCCCGGACCGCTCGCGTCGAAGTCCACCACCCATTGCGGCAATGCCTTCATGTAGTAGCTGGAGCTTACCCACAACCCATCTATCCGATCGATCCAGTAGCCGGCGTTTCCGGAATAGCCGGCAGGGAAGATGGACGCGCGATCCTTCATGGAAATACCGAAGACGCGTGATTTGCCTGCTGTCGCCAGCTTGAGTTCGTCGCCAATCGTGTCGGCCATTAAGTTGTGCGGAGAGGTGCCTATCTCCTGCGATCCACCAGGCTTCAGTGTTTCGTAATGATCGTCTTCGACTGAAGTAACGACTTTGCGCAACACGGGGTCCCACCACTCATTGCCCGCGATGCCGTGTCCATCGGAGTACGCGCCGGAGAAAAGAGTCGCGTGACCGGGAGCTGTGCGCGTGTTCGCATAATCGTAGCGACAGTCAGTGAAGTTGGCGCCGTGATCCATGAGAAGCCGAAAGCCGCCTTCACCGAACTTGTCGTAGTAGCGCTCCAGGTAGTCGCCTCGGAATTGATCGATCACGATGACGACGATGAGTTTTGGTCGATTTTGATAAGCGGAACCGAAGGCAGGTGAGAGCAGCGAAGAAATGAAAGCCAGAAAAAGAAAGCAGGATCGAAATTTCATTGGAGCGCATTGTAAATGAACGATGTTAAGAAATCGGGTGATCGGGCCATCGGCTGATCGGGTGAAGTAAAGCACACTGTGGTTCCTGGGCCTCGAACGGATTATTACGCCCATTACTGTCATCCCGAAACGAAGTGAGGGATCTGCTTTTTCGATTATGCCGCCAAACAGCAGATTCCTCGCGCCAAAACCAGGCGCTTCGGAATGACAGTGTGTAACAGTGTGTAGAGGTGCTCGGATCGTGTTGTTCCACCCGATGGCCCAATCACCCGATCTCAAGTCTCCCCGCTGAAACTTGATACATTTATTGTCTTATGCTCGATCTCAATTACGTTCGGGAGCACTTGCCTGAAGTGGAGGAGAAGCTTCGGCAGCGTGGCATGAATCCCGAGGAACTGCTGGGCGGATTTCGCGATCTCGATGCTCGACGCCGCCAGGCGATCACTGCTTCTGAAAATTTAAAAGCAGAGCGAAATAAGAAATCGGAAGAAGTTGGACGCCGTAAGCGCGCGGGCGAAGATGCCAGCACGCTAATGGAAGAGACTAAGTCTCTGCGCGAGGAAGGCGAGCGCCAGGAGAAGGTCGCGGCACAGCTCGAAGAGGAGCTGCGTGGCGTGATGTCGCAAATTCCCAACCTGCCACACGCGAGCGTTCCCCTGGGGCGCAGCGAGCACGACAACGTCGAGGTGCGGCGTTGGGGAGCTCCGCCGCAATTCAGCTTTCAGGCAAAGCCACATTGGGAACTGGGCGAGCAGCTGGGAGTGCTCGATCTGGAGCGGGCCACAAAACTCTCCGGAGCGCGCTTTGCTGTGTATTGGGATCTGGGTGCGAAGCTGGAGCGCGCATTGGCAAACTTCATGCTCGATCTGCACACCGGACAGCATGGTTATACAGAGGTGCTGCCTCCGTACGCGGTGAATTCAGCGTCCATGTATGGCACCGGACAGTTGCCCAAGTTTGCCGGCGATTCCTTCAAGCTTCAAGACCACGATCTCTGGCTGATTCCCACCGCCGAAGTTCCGCTTACAAACCTTTATCGCGATGAGACGCTCGAAGAGGGTCAACTTCCCATTTCGGTAACAGGCTACACGCCGTGCTTCCGCAGCGAAGCCGGCTCGTATGGAAAGGATGTGCGTGGCATCATTCGTCAACACCAGTTTCAAAAGGTTGAACTAGTGAAGTTTTCGCATCCAGACCGTTCCTACGACGATCACGAGAAACTAACGCGCGATGCCGAGGTTGTGCTGCAGCGACTCGGATTGCATTATCGCGTGATCACGCTGTGCACCGGCGACATGGGATTCGGATCGGCTAAGACCTACGACATTGAAGTATGGCTGCCCGGACAGAACTTATTCCGGGAGATATCTTCCTGCTCAAACTTTGAGGCCTTTCAAGCGCGACGCGCAAACATTCGTTTTCGTCCTGCGGGCAAGAAGAAAAGCGAGTTCGTGCATACCATCAATGGCAGTGGACTCGCTGTGGGGCGTACCTGGCTGGCGATCTTGGAGAACTATCAGCAGGCGGATGGGAGCGTAATGATTCCGGAGGCTCTGCGGCCGTATATGGGTGTGGAGAGAATCGTTGCGCGCAAGAGATGAAAACATGGGCACTCCGCGGGCGCAATGTGCATGTGTAGAGACGCAGCATGCTGCAGGGCTGTCCAAATTAGCCGTTTGAAGTTTCGGATTGATCAGGCTTTAGCCGCTGGGGTTGTGTTTCTCGATGGATTTAGCTACTAGGTTTCGAGCAACCGATTTAAGGTTTTCGGTCACGAAGCGGAATCCACCGCAGCGGCTAAAGCCGGATCGATCATGGATTCCGTCTCGGCACGGCTGAAGCCGATGCCCCTCCCTAAATCGCTAGATTCCTAATTTGGACAAGCC